>Ga0247611_10002854_pt1 | contig 26773 bp, 26 predicted proteins | sample 177DNAGHGhighgp2_FD_192422 | JGI IMG/M metagenome (GOLD analysis project Ga0247611, IMG submission 192422) | Sheep rumen microbial communities from Palmerston North, Manawatu-Wanganui, New Zealand - 1770 DNA GHGhigh gp2 | ecosystem: Host-associated > Mammals > Digestive system > Stomach > Rumen... | reverse complement strand
AGGCGGCATAGGTGTATTGCCACAGCCAGTCGCCGAGAATCATCATGCGGGTTTGTTTGCTGAGCATCAGGTCAAGCTCTATGTGGCGGTGGCCGAAAAGCATATAGTCGGTGTCGGGGTGCTCCTTGAGGTATTGCTTGGCATATATCACGAGGTGCTCCTTGTCTTCGCCCATGTAAGGCGGCTCCTTGCCGTCCTTGCGCTTCAGGCGTGAGTGTTTTGCCCATTGCAGGCCGAAGCCTATGCCGAGGTCGGGGTGCAGCCATGTGAACAGTCGCTGGCACACCTTGTTGTGGAAGATGGACTGTATAAAGCGGAACTTGCGGTCTGGGTCGCCCAGTCCGTCGCCGTGTGCCAGGTAGAACGTCTTGCCGTGCAGCTCGAGCGCGGTTGGCTTGCGGTGTAGTATCACGCCGCACTCCTCCTCAAGGTATGAGTAGGCCCAGATATCGTGGTTGCCGGTGAAATAGTGTACCTCTATGCCACTGTCTGTAAGTTCGGATATCTTACCGAGGAAACGTGTGAAGCCCTTCGGCACCACGCGCTTGTACTCATACCAGAAGTCAAACATATCGCCGAGCATGAAGACAGCCTCGGCATCTTTCTTTATGTCGTCAAGGAAGCGCACCAGCCTGCGCTCTTGCGTACGGCGGTGCTCTGTGGCGAGTGAGCCTAAGTGTGCGTCGCTTATAAAGTATATCATAATCCCAGGTCCTTTTTTTGTGTGCTTTCTGCAAAATTACGAAGTTTTGCTGAAACTGGCAAGGAAACAAAGGGGAAAAGAAATGCAAAAGCAATGTGTTTGCATATATTCATAATTAGGTGGCACCGCTTACGATCTGCGGTGCCGCCTATGTTATCATTTATTCATAATACCGCTGGCGTTTCAGCCAAAGCTTGAACAAGGAATCGTTGATGGTTATTTCCTGTCCGTCGATGTCGATGAGGTCTTTCTTCAGTAAGGCTTTCTTTATAGACTGAATGTTGGCTGACGACTCCAAACGATATTCCTTTATAATCTCCTTACGGCTGAAACCGTTGGACACGCCGTTGGCAAGTGCCCTCATAAAGTTCAGCTGTAACTCCGAGAGTTGCTCCACTTCACGCTGGAAAAACACTTTGTTTTGCTCCAAAAGATCATCGATGGCATCGCTGATATTCTTGTCGGTCACTGTTTCGTCTGATTTATACCACACAACCCATGACAGGTGCTGTACGTAGGATGACAGATTCTCCGTTGCCTCGCATATCTTTTCTGCCTGCGAGGCGGTGATGCTCTTGCCGCTTTCCTGAAACTTTGCGCAGATGAATGATACCCATTCTTCAGTAGGTATCTTTTTGAGGAACATCATGTCGCCAAACTTATAGAAAGGCATCCCCTTGTCGTTGAAGATGTTCTCCATAAGATGTTTCTTGCTCCCGAACATACAGTAAGTGACATTCTGTTGGTGTTGCCACACAGAGCGCAGTTTCTTTTGAAAACTCCCAGAATCAGCAAAATCGGCTATTTGTTGGAACTCATCCAGGCAAATAATGAGTTGGATGCTTTTCTTTTGTGCTATCCTTTCTGGCAACTGCAGAATGTCAGTCTCCGTGTTATCTTTCGGATTCCATTCAAATGACAGAGAGAAATCATTCATTGGGTCTGGACCAAAGGAGAACTTGGGAGATATGTTTGAAAGAAAAGTCTTGGCCGTCTCTATCCATTCGTCAATCTTTGATGAGGTCTGCTTTATTACAGCAGAGGCGAAGGCATGATAAAACTCATACTCGGATTTGCATTGGAATATGTCAATGAACACCGTCTTTATCTCTGGACTGTGAATTCCTGCTGTGACTTTCTTTACAAGCGAGGTCTTTCCCCAACGGCGTGGGGATATTAGGATTGTGTTGATGCCATGAGTGAGGTTGGCGGTGAGTCGTTTTGTATCTTCTGTCCTGACAGTGAAGAAATGTCCCTCTGCGGCCTTGCCGAATATGAATGGATTTTCTGTCTTCATATTTCTATTATTCTGATTCTCAGATGCAAAGGTAAGTAATAAATTTGTTACTAACAAACCTGTTACTAACAAACTTGTTACTTTTAACTTTTTTTTGTTATGACAGAAGGCTTGTGGACGGCAGGGAGAGGTGTGGCGGTAAGTCGGTTTAGTCAAATCCCAGTTCCACACGAGCCTCCTCGGTCATCATGCTCTTGTCCCATTCGGGCTCGAACACCATGTTGACCTCTGCAGACGTCACGCCCTCCACGGCGTTTACCTTGGAGCGCACGTCTTCAATGATGAAGTCGGCGGCAGGGCATGACGGTGCGGTGAATGTCATGTCTATATCGACTTTGCCCTCCATGTCGAGGTCAATCTTGTAGATGAGTCCGAGGTCGTAGATGTTTACGGGTATCTCGGGGTCGTACACAGTCTTCAGCACTTCAATGATGCGCTGTTCTATGTTTGAGTGTTCTTCTTGTGTCATATCTTTCCGTTATCTCTGAATGAATAATAATCTCCGTCGGTTACTATGATGTGGTCGCAGAAGTGTATGCGCATGGTGCGGCATGCATCTGCTATGCGTTTTGTCAGCATCTCGTCGTCGCGGCTGGGGTGGGTGTTGCCGCTGGGGTGGTTGTGGGCTATGGCAATGATGGTGGCGTTCTGTTGTATGGCGTGTTTCATTATCACCCTCACGTCAACGGCGGTCTCTGTTATGCCGCCGTGTGACAGGCGTATGGTGTCAATGTGCTTGTATGACTGGTTCATCAGCACCAGGTAGGCCTCTTCCACGTCAAGGTCGCGCATACGCGGCCACAACTCGTCGTATATTGCCTTTGAACAGTCGAGTTTCTTGCGCTCAGGCATCTGTGCCAGTTCGCGTCTGCGTCCCAGTTCTGCCACTGCCATGATGCTTATAGCCTTTGCCTCGCCTATTCCGTGGTATGACATCAGTTGCTCCAGCGTGCGCTTGCTCAGTACGGCAAGGTTGTTGTCGCAGTCCTTGAGTATCTGTTTCGTGATGTCAACGGCGGTCTTTCCCACTACGCCGCCACCTATTATGATGGCGAGCAGTTCAGCATCGCTGAGGGCTTCTCCGCCGAGGCGCATCAGTTTCTCGCGTGGACGGTCCTCCTCGTTCCATTGTGTTATGGTAAGCCTCTCAGGCTCAAATATCTCGCTTACACCCCATTCTGTCATGTCGTAACTTTATAATTATGCATCATACATTACATTATACATTATACATTATGCATTATGCATTATACATTATTTATAGAATGTTTTCTCAAATGCCTGAAACTCGTCTTGCCTGAGCACGCAGCGTTTCCACCATGCGTTGATGAAACCCAGTCCGTAGCCCATCAGCTGTGTGAATGCGGCGGGCACTGAGAGCAGTCCTACGCGCAAGCTCTTGTTCACAACGGATGAGTGTATGCAGATGATGAGTGCGTATGCAAGAAGTGGTGTCAGTGTCCACAGACACCATGGTGAGAGCAACAGCAACAACAGTACTCCGAGGGTGAAGAGCATGGGGAGCAGGTGTACGGGTTTCATGGTGCCGGGATGGCGCTTCTCCAGGTTTATGCGGGCTATGCCGCTGTTATATACCTGACGGAAGAACTTCCTCAGGTCGGTGCGGCGTTTGTGCCATACCCATGCCTCTGGGAATAGCCTGCTCTTGTAGCCGTTTTCTATCAGTCTGTATGAGAAGTCTATGTCCTCGCCGAACCTCATGCGTGAGAAGCCGCCCAGGGCCTGATAGGCTGTGCGCCTTACTCCCATATTGTATGAACGGGGGTAGAACTTGTCGAGTTTCTTCTTGCCGCCGCGTATGCCGCCGGTAGTGAAGAAGCTGGTCATGGAGTAGCTGATGGCTTTCTGTACCGGGGTGAAAGATGCGTGGGCAGCGTCGGCACCACCGAAGAAGTCGCATTGCTCACGGCTGAGCTCCTCGTCAATGGCGCTGAGATAGTGGGGTGGGACAACCACGTCGCTGTCAAGGATTATGACGTAGTCGCCGTTGGCATAGTCCACGCCGAAGTTGCGACTGTTGCCGGGACCGCTGTTCTTCTTGTAATAGTAACGCAGCGGCAGCAGGTCATTGTACTTTGCGCACACCTCGTCGCATCTCTTGTCGGAGCCGTCCTCCACTATGACGACCTCGAAATTGCGAAAGACCTGATGAGTCAGACTTTCAAGTAATTCGTCTACCTCATCAGGCCTATTATATACTGGTACAATAATAGAGTAGTTCATTATTATTCCTTCATACGCTGTATGTAGCTGCCGTCACGTGTGTCCACCTGTACCAGCTCGCCTTCCTCAATGAAGAGAGGTACGCGAATCTCTACGCCTGTCTCCAGTGTTGCTGGCTTCAGAGTGTTGGTAGCGGTGTCGCCCTTCACGCCTGGCTCAGAGTGTGTCACGCGGAGCACAGTCTTAACTGGCATCTCAGCATACAATACAGTGTCGGTGTCAGCGTCGCTTACTACCTCAACGATGTCAGACTCCTTCATGAACTCTACGCCTGTAACGAGCTCTGCTGGGATAGGTGTCTGGTCGTATGTCTCCTGGTTCATGAAGATATAGTCATCACCTTCCTTGTAGAGATACTGGTATGGACGACGTGTAATCTGTACCTCCTCCAGCTTCTCGCCGATGTTGAAGCGACGCTCCAATACGCGACCGTCTGTTACGTTCTTCAACTTGATGTTCATGATGGTGTTACCCTTACCTGGCTTGCGGTGCTGGAAATCGATGCAAACCCAAATGCCGCCGTCCATGCGTACGGCAACGCCTTTCTTAATGTCTTGCGAATTAATCATTTTTCTTTTATTATCTTATTCTATTGTCTTAATCGTGTCCTCGTGAACTTTCATCTCTCTTCTTCCTCTTGCCATTCTTCTCTTGCCATCTCTCGTTTCTCACCTCTCTCGTCCTTTATCTGTCTCTTGTCGCCTCTACCTTCTTCTCTCGTTCTTTTTTATCTCTTGTCGCCTCTATCTTCCTCTCTCGTTCTTTATCTGTCTCTTGTCGCCTCTATCTTCTTCTCTCGTTCTTTTCTGTCTCCTGCTGTCTCTCGTTCCTCTTCCTTTCATTTGTGTTCCTTTTCTCTCTCTATGTTATGTATGTCGCTGTATTACAGCGACCGCCTTTCCTTTTCTTTCTCTTTTCCTCCCTCTTTCAGGCCTTCTCTTCAGTCTCTTCCCTGTAGCTCTCCCTCTTTTGTTTCTCCTCTCTTGTGTCGGCTCTCTCGTTTCAGCCTTATCTCTTCTCTTGTATATGCACAATACGGCACACAAAGTTACATTTTTTGCTTCATTTACATCTTATAATAGAGAAAAAACGTAATTTTTAATACAAATTTCTTTACTTTTCTTGCATAACTAAAATAAAATGAGTACCTTTGCACTCCAAATTGCGTCTTCTCCCTTTGTGGAGAATAACAAATGCATAACAAAACACTAAGATATCTTATAAAATGAAAAGAACATTTCAACCACACAATCGTCGCCGCGTGAACAAGCATGGTTTCCGTGAGCGTATGGCAACAAAGAACGGCCGCCGTGTGCTTGCAGCACGCCGTGCACGTGGACGTAAGAAGCTCACCGTTAGTGATGAGCACCACGGAAAATAAACTGCTGATGCCGTAATGGCATGAAAATAAGGTTTATTTTGCAAAAGCAGCATGTCTTTCCGCTCAAACAACAAGGAAAGATATGCTGTTTTTCCTTTTTTGTGGTATATATTACGGACGAAAAGTGAATATTTCAGCATTTTAAGATATTTTTTCAAAAGATTTCTTGCACTGTTATATTCTTTTTTATAACTTTGGCATTGAAGCCTATGTGTTATATTATTGTGACACAGTCTATTATTAATTAATAAAACTGCACTTTATGGAGTACGTTATTTTAGAACACAACTTGGATAATCTCTTGTTACCAGAGCGTAAGGATTATCGCGAATTTATCTACTGTAAAGAGGGAAGTTGCAGCTTTATATGCAATGAGGCTCCTTTTACTTTGAAAAAAGGATGTTGCGCTGTTATCATAACACGTTTCCTGAGAAATGTGGAAGTGAGCGAGGATTTTGACTGCGATATCATATATATCGACTCAAACTTCCTGCGACGCAGTGAGCCTAACAACTCGTACATAATACAAGCTACACTGGAGTTGAGTATGAGCCCTATTATTGAGCCGGAGGAGAAGGACCAGGAGTTGTGTAGACTGTTGTTCTATAACTTCGGACTGCGTTTAGCTGATAGGAAGCACAAGTTCTATAAGGAGATACTAAGCGTCTCAGCGCGTATGCTTACGCTTGACCTTATCAACTTGCATGCTAATACGAAGAAGAACGAGAATATGTCAAGAAGCGGTGCTGATATCATGTCGCGCTTTATCAAGATGTTGCAGGATAAGGAATACCGCAATAACCGTGAGGTGGCATATTATGCGGCAAAACTTAACGTGGTGCCAAAATATCTGTCAGAGATATGTAATAAGACGAGTGGATTCTCTGCTTCATATTGGATAAACAGATTTACATCGTTCGACATCAACCAGTTGTTACATGAGGGCAATATGACACCAAGTGATATCTCAAAGATGTTCAAGTTCTCTAGCACCTCATACTTTAATCGCTATGTGAAGCGCTACCTGGGAGTGTTCCCTAATGAGCTTAGGAAGCAGTAATCTTCGTGGTGTTGGAAGCAGCTGTCTTTGCTTTTGGCTTACATCGTTTTCCACTTGTCGGAGTCAGCAGGTGTTGTCCGGGGCTATGCAGACGTTTGTTTGACACCCGGAAAATACCAGCCGGATATATAGGTTGCGTCTATACATAAAAATTAAAGAAAAAAACAAAAAAACTTGCACAATTAAAATATTATTTATAACTTTGCACTCGCAAAACTGACAAGACATCCTTTTGTGGTTCGTCCCATCAGTAAACGTTGCATCGGACTTGTAGCTCAGTTGGTTAGAGCAACAGACTCATAATCTGGAGGTCCCAGGTTCAAGCCCTGGCTGGTCCACACTAATAATCAAGCACTTACGAGTTTCTCGCAAGTGCTTTTTTCATGTCTGCGTAAACAATGCGTAAACATTTTCTTTCAGTCTCCCCTTTTCTGCCATGAAGTATCATAGAGTATCTATGATGCATTTTTGCTAGAAGTTAAAATAGCAAAAAGAGGATTTTGTAGTAAATAACCTTAAAATTCAACAGCTTGTTTTGCTCCTTTTAATAAAAATGCGTATATTTGCACAAATATTTCAAAAGAATAATTTTCAAATTAAAATTAGGCAATGTTACTCGCTGATAAACTGAAACAGTTACGGGAAGAGGCAAAGCAGCCACAGAGACGTGTTGCCGCGGCTCTCGATATTGATACTGCCACTTATTGCAAGATGGAAAAAGGGAAATACCTGCCAAGCAAAGATCAGGTAATCCAACTATCGGATTTCTTCAAATACGACGGCGAAGAAATGATCAAGCTTTGGTTAGCAGACAAACTTATTGATGTTGCCAAAGATGAGGACATGGCAAGCGAAGCTATCTTATTAGCTCAAGATATGCTTAACACTACAACCCAAGAAGTATAAAGCTCCGTGAAATAGTATGGCAGATACAAAATACCCCACCATTAGGTATCAAACACTAAATAAGTGTTTTAGAAACAAGTACAAGCGGTATTACATAGAAGACCTCATCGATGCTTGTTCAGATGCTATATATGATTACTGCGGCAAGGAGATTGGTTGCAGTCGCAGAACGATTCTTAATGATATTGACTTCATGGAAAGTTCTGCTGGATGGAACATTGATTTAAGACGCATAAAGGATGGGAAGCGTGTCTACTATCGCTATAGGGATATGGACTATACGATCAACGAGACATTGTTAAGCGAGTCAGAGTATGATAAGCTCAATGAGGTTGTCATTATGCTGGAAAGGTTTAAGGGCATGCCATGCTTTGAGTGGATTGATGATTTGCTGTTCAAACTACAAAGTGGTTTAAAACGTTCTTCAGATGTTATCATGGACTTCGAACAAGCTCCATCTCTTAAAGGCACTCAGCATATCGATCAACTTTTCAACTCCATTCTTTACAAACAAACACTGGAGATAACATATCGTACATATAATAATAAGGTTCACGTGTGGACGATACATCCATACCTTATCAAGCAATACAACAATCGTTGGTTTCTCTTTGGGAAGAATGCATCTAAGAAAGGTGGTATATCAAATTTACCCCTTGACAGAATCGAAAGTATTACTGAAAGCGGTGTGCCATATGAGGAAGATGATGGTACCTTACAACAAATGTTGGATAACATCATAGGTGTAACTATCGAAAAGGAGATTAAAATTGAAGAAGTGAAACTAAAGTTCTCAGAACAGCGCTTTCCGTATGTGTTGACAAAGCATCTTCATAAATCCCAAAAGACTATAGATGAACAGGAGTGCATCATTCAAATAAATGTTATGCCAAACAAGGAACTTGAAGCCTTGATTCTTCAGTATGGAAATGACGTAGAAGTACTATCTCCTGAGTCCTTGAGAGGCAAAATTAAAGATAAAATTCAAGAAATGCTAAAAAAATATTGATCAATGCAATTCGTTTGCACAGGTCGTATCTACCTTTGCACCCGAAATAACAAAAATATGGAAGATAATAAAGAATATGCACCAGGTCTTTATGACTTGACATACGGCGAAAAGATTCGCAAAGCCAAAGAAAATGTGGCACATCTTTATAAAGATGGGTGTAACATTTTGATTTCCCATACGTTGTTGAGTTTAATTGACTTGGTCCTTATCCCTATTGAAAAGGACGGGAAGATTGGTTATATTAATAGTGTTGGAGATATCATTGTTTCTCCTTGTTTTGACCAAGCAATTGGTTTCTTCGTAAACAGAGAAAGTATAGTGGCAGTAAGGAAAGGGAAAAAGTGGGGAGTGATAGATACAGATGGAAAAGAAATATTGCCATTCGAATATATCTGGATTTGGCCAAGTAAGGATAGTTCATTAGCATCCGTTCAAACTTATAATGGATGGTCTGTCATTGATGCAAAATCTCATGAGGTTATTATACCTGAAGGCGAATACGAGTTAATCGATGGATTCAGATATGAATATGCAAGGGTAAAGAATAATGATTTATGGGGATTAGTAAACTCTTCCGGCTCACTTGTACTTCCAATAAAATATACTGATATGCTGCAGTTTTATGATCGATGGGACAAACCCGAAACTAAAGTGAAATTGCCTAAAGCTCTAGATTGGCAGTATATATATTTAAACGATTTACCACATTTAAAATAAAAACAACCAAATATGGCACAGATAGCTCTAAAAAATTTTCGTAAGTTTGAGTCGCTTGAAACGCTCAATTTGAATGATATCAACATTTTTGTTGGTAAGAACAATTCCGGAAAGTCAACTGTGACAAAGGCCATCATGTTAGTTCTTGATAATTTACGTTCTCTACAATGGACAAAGATTCCATATAATGATGGTGTTTTTGGTATAACAAACTCACCCAAGCCTTTCTTTCGTTTTAATGTCAATGAGTATCATAACTTGCACATAGGTACATTTGAAAGGGCCAAGTGTAATTGGCTTGATGATCCCCGTATAACGATGGAAGTAAAATATGGAGCATTCAAGTTTGAGATTACTGTAGCCGCTCTAGCGGATCCCAACGGTCAGGCAAATGTCCCTATTGAGAAATTGAAAATTACCGTTCCTGATTCAAATTGTTGGTTTGAATTCTCATTTCAACATCCATACTCTATGACTTTTGGTATGGATAAGAGAACATCCGAGAAAAACCCAAATATTTTAACAGAAGAAATTAAATCAAATAGTGTAGAAATTAAAAACCTACGTGAGCAAATAAGCGAGGCTGAAAAGGCTGGTGATGCAATAAAAGTTGCAGAACTGACACATGACCTTCAGAAATTGAGGTCTTTGAGGCATTCACTGATTGTCGAGTCAAAAAAAATAGATGCTAATGCAGATATAAACGAGGTGTCTTTTTTCCTTCGTTATTATCATGAAGGTATGGAATGGAGCCCTCTTGCTCAATACATACGTACTTTTACTAAGTTCCCAGACCTTCCAATAACACGATATGACCAATATGGTGAAGTTCGTGTCGGTACCATTACCTCAGATTTTGGGAAACCCATAAAAAAGGGGACTAAAGAGTATAATGATGAATTGGCAAAGCGTCAGTTTATTAGTGAACACATAAATGTAATCAAACAGGTAGCAAAGGATCTTGAGTGGACTCTACGTACCATCAATGTCGATTACATTCAAGCTCATGCTGCCACCCAAAAACTAATTCTTGATGCCAATGAGAAGAACGATATTAACTCCGTCATTGTTGATGAGTTCTATAAGGAGAATATCCAGCCCGGTACAAATGCTGATAGATTTTTGAAATATTGGCTGAAAGAGTTTGAAATAGGGAATTTCATCAAAGTTGAGCCCCTTGAAGGAGAGGGCTATTATGTAAAGGTTGATACAGAGGACGATGAAGTTCATTTGGCCGATATGGGTATGGGTAGCATACAACTTGTTATTCTTTTGCTACGGCTGGCTACAATTGGGAGCAGAATGGAAAGAACAAACCAGCCATGTCTCGTTGTTGTTGAAGAACCTGAACAGAATCTTCATCCCAAACTTCAAAGTCTGCTTGCTGACATGTTCCTAGCTTTTGAAACTTCGTTCGTTGACCATTCAAATAACTTATTTGTGAACACTCTGATCATAGAATCTCATTCTGAGTATTTGATTAGACGTACCCAAATTATGGTTGCTGAGTCTGTGCAAGAGTCTGGATATAGTGAAGAAGAATTAAAGGAGGAAAATCCTATTACAGTATTCTATTTCCCAACAGAAAGAGAAAAGCAACCATACGATATGGAATATCTCCCTAATGGTCTGTTCGCTAAAAAGTTCGACTCGGGCTTTTTTGATGAAGCAGGAAATAAAGCGATACAACTAATGTCCATTGGTGTAAAATGAAAGCATATTTCGATAAATCCAATTTTGAATCATTCATTATACAGCGTCCAAAAGATATAAGGAGGTTTGAAATTTGTAATGATATGATTAAACGTCATCTGGATGTTAAGCTTAACATGACGTTGGCAGATTTTCAATCTAGTCAACTATGTGTTTCATGGCTTACAACAATGACAGATGGCGCAAGAAAATTTCCCAAACCTTGTCCAGAAGAGTTTTCGTTTTCAAGGGATGGAAACATAGAAACGTTTACAGATGGATTCTCAAAAGAAGACTTCTCTTCTGTATTCCTTCTTGATGACACTAAAGTTGATGACTTAAAAAGTAAAGGTAATCTATTGGTGGGGAAAAAAGGAGAGGAACTTGATCTGTTGGAAAGACTTATTGTTGACGAAGACAATAATTTCATCACTTCTCTTCCTCCCAAAGAATATTTTGTTGGTTCAAGAGATTGGTCTCCATTGAATCCATATGTTAGACCATGCACCGACATAATAATACGAGATGCATTCTTATTATTTAATGACCGCCTTCATCCCTATTCAAAGAACTTATACAGCCTTTTATTGAAACTAACAGAAGGTATAAGTGACACAACAATTTGCATCGTAATAGTATGTATGAAACAGAATACTGACGCGAACCATTATGAACCTGATTGGGCTAAGGTGAGATCAGATATAAAAAAGCTTCTTAAAGATCAACGAAATATTGAAGCAAAAATAACATATATAGTAGCTGATCTAAAAAAGGAAATCGGTCATGACCGTACAATATTTACAAATTATATTCACTACATGCCAAATGATTGTATTGGTAACTTTTATGGTCTTAATGGCGATTATTCTTCCGAGAGTGACCAATTTGATTTAAGGTGTATAGCAACAGAAAAATTATACAAAGAAGCCTTTGGATTTATTCAAAAAATACAAGGTTTAATATATGAGATAATGATAGGAAATGTCCAAGGTGGTGAAATAAAAGAAGATCCGTCTGGAGGATTATTATCGAATTATCTTATATTTTCTTGATTAGTGCAACTCGTCTGCACACATAGTAAGTAACTTTGCACCCAGAAAACAAAAAAGAACAATATATGGCTCAGAACAAAAGACCTGACGTAAGTTTCGTATGGAACATCCTTGACGTAGTACTTCGCGATGTATTTCGTCATAATGAGCTCGGCCAAGTAATACTACCTTTCGTGGTGTTACGCCGAATAGATTGTTGTCTTGAACCTGTGAATGAGACGGTTCGAGCAACCTATACAAAATTCAAAGATAAATTGAAGCCTGAGCAGTTGGTACCTGTTCTTCGCAAGGCAGCTTCTGTTGATGGTAAGTCTCTGCCATTCTATAATACTTCAAATTTTTCTTTTTCGTCGCTTCTTGACGATCCTGCCAACATTGACCTCAACTTCAAGAGCTATCTCAATGGTTTCAACGAAGAAGTAACTGATATTCTGGAGAACTTCCACTTTGATAGCACTCTGTCTCGTATTATCAAATACGGACTACTATATAATATGGTACAGGAAATCTGTGCTGTTAAAGCTATCACTCCAGAGGAGAGCGATGACATTGCCATGGGCTATGTGTTTGAGGAAATCATTCGCATCGCATGTGAAGAGAATAACGAAGATGCCGGACAGCACTTTACTCCTCGTGATGCCATCCGATTGATGGCTGCCCTGCTGTTCAATCCTGTAAAGGATGATTTGAACCGGTCTGGAATCATCCGTAGCATCTATGACCCCACTTGTGGTACAGGTGGTATGGTGAATGTTGGTAAGAAGTACATCCTCGAAGAGATTTGTACTGATGGTAACAAACCGACTATCAAGACATACGGTCAGGAGCTAAATGACCAGTCGTTTGCAATTGCCAAGAGTGAGGCGCTGATTACTAACAATGATGCAGCTAACATCAAACTGGGTAATACGCTGACAAACGACCAGTTCCCTACTGAGAAGTTCAACTTCATCATGGCCAATCCCCCTTATGGGGCCACATGGAAGAAGGATCAGGCATATATCAATACAGAGTCAATGAATCCTGATGGACGATTCTATGCAGGCCTACCTCGCACAAGTGACGGACAGCTACTGTTCATGCAACACATGATCAGCAAGATGTCGGAGAAAGGCAGCCGTATAGGTATTGTTACCAGTGGTTCACCATTGTTTACTGGTGGTGCTGGTAGTGGGGAGAGTAATATCCGTAAGTGGATAATCGAAAACGACTGGCTTGAGTGTATTGTGGCATTGCCTACCAACTTATTCTACAACGCAGGAATCGGAACATACATATGGGTTCTTACCAATAATAAGGAAGAGCGCCGCAAAGGCAAAGTTCAACTCATCAATGCAGTTAGTTTCTGCGCTCCATCAAAGAAGAGTCTTGGTGACAAGCGTAATGACATTCGTGAGGAAGAGGATATTCCTGTTATCATGGAAATTTACAATAAGTTTGAGAATAGCAAGTACAGCCGTGTGTTCAGCAATCAGGACTTCGGCTTCCTTGAACTGACCGTGGAGCAACCAAAGCGTAAGGACAATGGTGAACTTGACCTAAAGAGGGGGAAAAAACAACCTGACAGTAGTCTGCGCAGTACGGAGCATGTACGTCTCGACCAAAATGTGAACGACTATTTCAAGAATGAGGTACTGCCTCACATCGACCAAGAGTCATGGCTCGACCTCACCAAGACACGCATTGGCTACGAAATCAACTTCCAGCAGTACTTCTATGAGTACCAGAAGTTGGAATCCTCTGAAGTTATTGCAGAATGTATCAAGAATCGCCGTGACGAAATCATGAATCTCATAAATGCAATCTTTGCTGACTAAATGAAGAAATACGAAGCATACAAAAACTCTGGCATTGAGTGGATTGGTCAAATCCCTGAAGGCTGGTCGGTAGTTCCATTGAAGTACTATCTTTCCTTGAAAGGTAGAATTGGATGGAATGGGCTCAAATCGGAGGAGTTCCAAGAAAATTCGTACGCTTATCTTGTTACAGGCCAGGATTTCAACAGCGATGTGGTAAACTGGGAGAAATGCTACCAAATAAACAAAGAACGCTACGACGAAGACCCATTCATCCAGCTTGAAAACGGCGATCTTCTTGTAACCAAAGATGGTACAATTGGAAAGGTGGCAAAGGTTGTCAATCTTGATAAGCCTGCATGTCTAAATAGTGGAATATTTGTTGTGAAGCAGACAAAGGGAGTATTTGAACAGAACTATCTTTACTGGGTTCTTGTCTCAAACCAACTCAAAGAGTTTGTTGGCTTCAATAGTACAGGTTCTACCATAGCACATCTCTACCAAAACGTGTTTGAGAACATGCCTTTAACTGTTCCACCCCTTACCGAGCAAAAAGCTATTGCATCTTATCTTGACTATAAGGTTGGTCAGATTGATGCATCTATTTCTGCAATCAACACTCAGATAGATCTCTTGAAGTCATATCGTCAGAGCATTATCAGTGAGGCTGTAACCAAAGGACTTAATCCTAATGTTCCTATGAAGGATAGTGGAGTGGAATGGATTGGACTGATTCCTGAAGGATGGGAGGTCTTAAAAGAGAAGTATATATTTGAAAACCTTGACTATTTGAGAGAACCTATTTCTTCAGAAAGTAGGGAGCGAAATAATCCTATATATGACTATTATGGAGCTTCAGGAGTAATTGACAAAATTGATCATTACAATGTTGAAGGTAAAGTATTGCTCATTGGTGAAGACGGCGCAAATTTGGTAATGAGAAATCTACCATTAATATATAAAGCTGTTGGGCGTTTCTGGGTTAATAACCATGCGCATATATTAAAGCCCAAGGTTGGAATAGATTACGACTATATGTATTATACTATGGAGGCTGCGGACTATATGCCATTCATTACAGGTGCTGCGCAACCCAAGTTAAGCCAAGAAAATCTAAATAGAGTAAGTTATCCTGTCCCTCCTTTCTCCGAGCAGAAATCTATAGCTTCCTATCTTGACGTTAAAACCTTGAAGATAGACGCAGCTATTACCTCCTTGGAGCAGCAGCGAGAAGATTTGAATTCATTGAAACAGTCTATCATCAGCGAAGCCGTGACAGGTAAGATTGATATAAGGGATTGGAAACCGAATAAATAAAGATAGATCTATATGGATTGGGAAAAACATCTTAGATTGTTGAACATAACATCAGTTTCATTACTTGTATGTATTCTGTTGTCTTGCGGTAATTCAAGTAAGTCTCAACAATATAATTTCGAAGATGAAGAAGAATACTACGACAATGAAAATAACGGCATAGAAGATGGAACTTATAGTGCCGATGTGGATTACTATAACCCAGACACTGGTTATAGTGCCACTTACACTTTGGATGTAGAGGTTCAAGACGGGTGCGTTACAACTATCTATTTCCCTAACGATGGCTACCTTGATGACTCGCACATTGACGCAACAGAGTTAGATGACGATGGGAACTGTGTCATATACGATGACGAAGGTAGAGAATTTTCAATACATATAGATTATTAGTGCGATTTGTTTCATTTTTCAAAAAAAATATTCTAACATCTAAATACAGAACGATATGCCCGGAACTCCAAAAGAACTTGATCTGGAAAAGTATATAGTAGATTACCTCACATCCCAACCAATCATTACGATTGCAGGTGAGGCTCTTGTTGACCGTAATGGTGAGCAGATGTATGAATATCGACAGGTAGAGACTGCGGATTACGACCGTGATCTCTGCTTGATTCGTTCTGAAGTAACAGGATTCCTGAAGGACACTCAGCCACAGGAATATCAGAAACTTATTGATGCTAAGGGCTCAGAGGCAGAAGCTGAAAAGGCTTTGTTCTCTCGCCTTGACACAGAGCTGACGCGCTACGGAACTCTCAGTGTGCTGAAAGATAGAAATGGCCTGTCAGCTCCCGGTGCAAACTTCAAGATGATGTACACCAAGCCTGTGAGCAGCAAGAATGCTGAGCATGAAGGTTTATATCATTTGAATCGTGTGAGCATCATGCGTCAGTTCAAGTATTCAAAGAAGGACCCAGCTCTTGCTATTGACCTCTGTATTTTCCTCAATGGTCTGCCTGTTGCAACCATTGAGTTGAAAAATGCCCTAACTGGTCAGACACATGAGAATGCCATCAAACAGTATATGCAGGACAGAAAGACCAAGGGTGAGAAATCATTGGAGTTCAAACGCATCCTCGTTCACTTTGCATGTGGTACAGAGCAAGTGTATATGACCACACGACTGTCTGAGGAGAAGACTCGCTTCTTCCCCTTCAATATGTTCTTTGAGAACAAACCGCCAAAAGGAGTTGAATATGAAGTGCATGCTGTTCGCACTGAGTATCTCTGGCGTGACGTTCTTCGCAAAGATTCACTCATTGACCTTATACAAAACTACATACTCGTTCAGGAGAATGAGGATAAGAAGTACGACAAGAAGACGGGTAAACTCAAAACAGAGAAGAGTGAAGCAATGATATTCCCTCGTTATCACCAGCGTAGGGCTGTTAGTCGTTTGTTGGCAGAGCAGCGTGAAAAGGGGGTTGGGCATCGTTACTTGATTGAGCACTCTGCTGGGTCTGGAAAGAGTAATACCATTACATGGTTGGCATTCCGTCTGAGTAATTTGTTCCAAAACTATACTGATGACAAACCGATGTTTGACACAGTGTTTGTTGTTACTGACCGTCTAGCTCTGAACACTCAGATTGGTAAGAATATCCGTCAGTTTGACATCACACCAGGCGAGGTTGAATACATCATGGATAGCGAGGATGGTAAAATTAGAAAAACCTCTCAAGATCTGAAGAATGCTATTGAGAAGCACAAGAAAATCATAGTAGTTAACATTCAGAAGTTCCCAAGCATTTCTGAAGCAGTTCAACATTATGCTGATCGCAACTATGCTGTTATCATCGACGAGGCACATAGTAGCCAGAGCGGTAATATGGCTCGCCAGATGCGCAAAGCAATGTCACTTGATGAAGCCGCTAAGTTCGACGAAGAAGTAGAGAAGGAAACAGACGAAGAGAAGATGCTCAATGAGGCTATTGAGCAGGAAATGGCTCGTACTGGTGTGAAGCATAATGTTAGTTACTTTGCATTTACCGCTACCCCCAAGCCTAAGACCATCGAACTTTTCTGTGAGAACATCAATGGTGAGAAGGAACCATTCGACGTATATTCTATGAAACAAGCCATTGATGAAGGTTTTATCCTCGATGTTCTTGAAAACTACATGTCGTTCAAACGCTACTACAAACTGGTTACTGCCAAGGGTGTAGTGGATAGCGAATATGAGAAGAAAAAGACAGTTCGTCTGCTCTCCAGTTATGTTGACCTTCAGGATGCTGCCATAGAAAAGAAAAGCCGTATCATGATTGAGCACTTTGTCAGTCAAACGGAAAAGGAAATCAATGGCGAAGCTCGTGCCATGCTTGTGACAAGGAGCCGACTCCACGCAGTCCGTTATAAGAAAAAGTTCGACGAGATTATGCAGGAGATGCACCTTCCATACAAGGCACTTGTTGCATTCTCTGGAACCGTAAAGGATGAGGATGGCGTAGAATACACCGAGAAGAATATGAACAATCTCGATGGTACGGTTTCAATTCCTGAAGCCCTAAAATTGCCTAAGTACAGAATACTTATCGTGGCAATGAAGTATCAGACTGGATTCGACGAGCCCAATCTGCATACGATGTTCGTTGACAAGAAACTTGGTGATACAAGCACAGTACAGACACTGAGCCGACTTAATCGAACACGAAAGGGAAAAGGCTCTACAATGGTGCTTGATTTCGTGAACAATCCAGACGATATTCAGGCAGATTTTCAGCAGTACTATGGACGCAATTACATGGTTGAGGAGGATGAGACTGATCCTAATGTACTCTATGAATTACAGTCAGAACTCTATCATTTCAATGTATTTGAGAAGGAGGATGTACACGAGTTTGCAAAGTATTACTTCCTTGACGAAACTGATAAGGAGAAAGTGAACAAGGTACTTGACCGAGTCTGTGACCGCGCTACCGATCCCGATAATCTTAATGAGGAACAGCAGGAAATATTCCGCAAGCGTTGCCGACGATTCAGCAATCTTTATAACTTTCTGAGTCAGATTATCACCTTTAAGGATGTTGACTTGGCCCAACTTGCTCCTTTCTGCCTGGCTGTATTCAAGAAAATGCCTTACAAGAAAAGGAACCTACCTTACGAAGTGCTTGATGAAACAGAGCTCGATAGTTACAAGATAAAGTACATGGGTGCTCAGAACATCGGCTTGTCAGATGGCGACTCTGCGATGAAGGGACAGACAGCAGGTCACGATTCTGCCACACCTGAGGACGAGCTCGACTTCCTGAGCAATATTATTAAGATGCTTAACGATACTTATGGCTTAGAACTAAGCGAGGAGGATAAGGTTGAACTCAACAAGATGCGTCAGCGCGTCGTGGATGACGAAGAACTTATGGGATTCTTCAATACCGACAATTCACGCAATGACGTCAAGAAGATGTTCGAAGAAAAGATAGATGAAGAGCTTCTGAACTTCATAAATTCTAAGCTTGAACTATACAACAAATTGACAGAAGATCGTGCTAACGTAATGTTTAAAAATATATTCTTCAATGAATTGTATGACCAAAGAGTAAGAGGCTTGAAATAAGAATGAGAACAATAGAAACGTACAAGAAAGATATAGACAACCTTTGTGAAAGAGGTCGTCAACTAATGCTCGGTCTCTATAATGAACTTCGAGACGAGTTCGAGGATTCTTTTAAGAAATTAGATCCGAAAATCAAAGCTGATATTGAAAAAGAATCTTTCAAAGATAAATATAATGCATGGTATAATGAATCACTCGCTGTAATAAAACAGCTGCTCCCTGAACGATACAACGATTTTAAATCGTACTATAAGCTTGAAAAAAGAAAGGAACTTTCATACGAGACCTATACGGTAAGTGACTATTTCATAAATATACAGGTCACCCGTCATGGTTATGAAGTCATAGCTCAGCCCAAAAATGTCATTAGCAAATTTGAGCAACAACTTAAAATTGTGGAATCTCTACGTTCTCGTTTCGATAGTTCTTTGTTTGAAATAAGGCAGCTATTGCAAGCAGATTTGTTTGATTCAGAACTGGATGCTGCTCGCGAATTGCTTAAAAATGGGTTCTTGCGAGCTTCTGGAGCCATTTGTGGTGTTATACTTGAAAAACATCTCGGACAGGTTTGCACTAACCACTCTCTTTCCTTGCGTAAGAAGAATCCAGCTATTAATGATTACAATCAATTATTGAAAGACGAAAATGTTATAGACGTTCCAACATGGCGCCTAATACAACGGCTTGCAGATATTAGGAATCTATGCGACCACAATAAAGAGCGAGAACCTAAAAAGGATGAAACAGAGGATTTAATCAATGGAGTTGATAAAGTTATCAAGGAATTGTTTTAGAAAAGATTTTTTAATTGCAAGGGTTGCAAACAGATCTCTATTTTGATTGACAGGCAATATAAGTATTTTTTTTACAAAAGTAGAATATGATTATACGAGAACGAGTTAAATATAATCTGGAAGACGCTTTCTTTCCTGTAAGTGAAGAACCTATCAGTTGGGGCGAGTTTATGGGACAATCAACAAGAATTCAAGGTTACAAAGCCATTGTTGACAAAGAAACAGGAAAAACTCTTTCTGTCGTTTCAAGTCGTTATCGATTAGTTCTCAATAGGGAAGCTTACGAAATAGCCGACTTTGTTGTACAGGCCATATTTGAAGGTAAGACACTTAAAGACTTTGAATGCTTTAACATATTGATGCCTAAGTCAAAAGGATCTTGTCGTATAGATCTCATTATACCTAACAACTTCAATGTCTTATTCGGCAAACAGACAGAGAGCTATACACCATTTGTACGAATATCTAATAGCTACAACCGAACAATGATGCTCAAGTATGAAATCGGCTTTTGCCGATGGATTTGTAAGAATGGTTGCATTTTTGGACAAACAGGTATCACATTCGCGATAACTCATTTAGGACACATAACATATAGGGAGATAGATATACTAATTGAAAAAGCAAAGAAGAATATAGGCGATATAGGTTCTCTGTGGTCTGCCTTCGAAAAGAAAATGGAAGACCTTCGGGCAATTTCTTTGCCTTTTTCATCTGCATTGCCGATCTTTTGCAAAGCTTTTGATATTATTGTCAAAGAAGACGATGTGACAGCATCTCAAAAAGTCATTTTGGCTATGAAAGCAAAACAGATAACTAATGCAGCAAAGGACTACTTCAAAGAAATGGGTAACAATGCCTATGCCATGATGAATGTTATGACGGATTTTGCGTCATTCCCTGAGTGGACATTAAGTCCAGATAATTATGTGGATGGATATCAGCGTCGAGTAGGCAAATGGGTAGATGGGTTTTTGGCAGAGACAAAAAAAGAAGGATTCTCTTTGTCGAAGTATCTCGGTGATGATTACCAAAATACGGCTTTTTTCCTTGAATCGTTAGTTCCTCAGGAATAAATTTACCATAAAAAATATCTTCTTTTTAAATTTTGATCTAACTAATGCAATTCGTTTGCACACTTGGTGTCTACCTTTGCACCATAATAAGATAAAAGAGGTAGTAGACAACGAGAGATTCTCTCATAGTAACAAACAAAAAAGCAAAGGATGAAAGACATCAAATGTCCAAAATGCGGAACGGTGTTTTCGCTCGATGAAGCAGAGTATGCTTCAATCGCTAACCAAGTGAAGAACGCAGAATTTCAAGAAGAAATTGAGCGTCGAATGAACGAATTGCGTAAGCAACATGAAGCGGAGCAGAAGGTTTCTAATGCTCAGGCAGAACAACTTCGTCAACGAGACTTGTCTCAGAAAGAGATTGAATTGTCACGTAAGGACAATGAAATCGAGACCCTGAAGCAGACCCTCAAAAACATGGAGAACCAGAAAGCTACAGACTTGAAACTTGCTCTTACTGAACAGCAGGCACAATGGCAACATGACCTCCAGGAAAAGGATGCAGCCATAGCTGAATTGAAGAATCAAGCACTTCTCAGTCAGAAGGAGGCAGAATTGACACAATCCAACATGAAGGAGAAGTACGAGAATCTGCTGAAACAGAATACCGAGCAGTTTGAGCAGAAACTGAAAGCTGCAGATGAGCAGGTGGCCTTCTACAAGGATTTCAAGGCACATCAGTCCACAAAGATGATTGGAGAATCATTGGAACGGTACTGTTCCAACTTGTATGAGACGACATTGCGTACAGTAATGCCAGAGGCTGAGTTCGGAAAGGATAATGATACCTCAGAAGGTACCAAGGGAGACTTCATATTCCGCGCTAGAGAAAACGGAGTAGAATATCTCAGCATCATGTTTGAGATGAAGAATGAGGCCGATGACACAGAAAACAAGCACAAGAATGATGATTTTTTGAAGAAGCTTGATTCAGACCGCAAAAAGAAAGGTTGTGAATATGCGGTTCTAGTGTCGATGCTTGAGCCTGATAATGAGCTGTACAATAATGGGATTGTAGACAAAACCCATATGTACGAGAAGATGTACGTGATTCGTCCACAGTTCTTCATTCCTATGATAACCCTTCTGGTTCAGACCTCCAAGAAAAGCTATCAGGCCAAGCAGGAACTTGAGTTGGTTCGTCAGAAAGATGCTGATGTGACGATGTTCGAATCAAAACTAGAGGACTTCAAGACGAGATTCTTGAGGCACTACGAGACAGCTGTCAAGAAACACGCCGATGCTATTGACTTCATAGATGACACCATCAAGAAACTTCAGAAGGTCAAGGAGGCTCTTGAGGGATCTGACAAGAATCTTACTTTGGCGGAAAAGGATGCGGAAGAACTTACTATCCGCAAACTTACCTACAAAAATCCTACAATGAAGGCAAAGTTTGAAGAAGCACGTTCTAATTTGCTTGAACAAAGTGAATAAGCATTCTAGTTACTGCCATTCATGTAATAAAGAGCAGTTCCGTTTGGGGCTGCTCTTTGATTATCATATAGGGTTACTTTCTCCTAGAAACTTTGTAGTAGCTGTGACATTTCTGAAATGATTGGTTATGACTTCAACCACTGAAGTGTCATTTGTAAAAGACACCATAGTGAATATAGCGAGGTGGCATACGAGATGCCAGCCCACCACCAGAATTCCTTAGGTGACAGGAACACTCCTTGACAAGACTTTATGAAAGACTTGATTTCTTCGTTCTGATTACGAAATTCTTGTAGCTGCAACCTTCTATGACTGGCAAGTAGTTCTGTCTCAGCTTGAATCAGTTGCTCTCTTGCAGATTGGATGGTGGTTAAGCACTCGTCGGTCATTTCAACCTTTAGCACAGTTGACTCGGCTCGTGTAACAGCGCGACAGAAAGCGGAAACAGCCATATCCATGCTATCGGTGGCAGCTTTCATTGCAATCACCATATCTGTTCCATCTTTGCGAGCCTTCTCAACTTTTTGAATGCTATCGTGCAAGTTGCTTATGGCTTGCTTAAGAAGCTGAAGTTCATTGTCAAGATTAGCCATTTGCTCCTTGACCTCTTCCTGTTTGTCGATTTCTTCGACAAGATTACTATACTTGGACATATCTCTAATGTATTTAACGGTGTGGACCTTTATATTTTCTAATAGGTTTGCATAGCCAGATGGCTTGTTGGGCGCAGCGTCGAGCCCTCTCACGCTCATCCTCATCATCGTCTTTTCCCCAGTTTGATGGTGTGGAGCCACCGCCACCACAGGATTCAGAAACGGTTGTGGCAGCATCGACGTAGTTCATGAACAGTAGCATAGCCACATTCAAGACGTTTTCAAATGGCACAGATTCGTCGGGTGATTCAATGGTCTCCTTCATAGCCGTGTATGCATCTACTGGCATTACGATGGAATAATTCTTATCACCAACAGACAATATCTTCCTGAATACAGATGGCATTTTTGGTTTGGATTGGGCGACGCTCTGACGTACAGAATTGTGTTCTGTGAACGACTTTTGTTCTGTAGTCTGAGTGGTGCCAATAGTATAACCCGGCTTATCAACACTTGGAGCTACAGGATGAAGCTTCTTCCATGTGGCATCAAGTTTGGGAATGGTCAGGTTACGACCTTTGCCCAGCGTGGAAGATTTGAAACGGGAGTTACCACGAAGTATGGTATATCCATGCAAGATACCTTGTTTGTCACGTTGCTCATGGACTTTGTAACCACGACTTTCAAGCCCGTGCTTATAACTGCTCCAGTCGTAGCTTGACATTCCACGAAGGATGTTATAACAAGCTTCCGTTATCTCCTTCTCGTGAGCCTTGTGAATATCCTCGGGCAACTCCCAGCCACGCTCAACATTGATGGCATGGGCTGCCTTGACAGCACTATCGCCAATGAAGGAGTCATTCATCAGGTTCCCGTCAAGGTCAATGCGATTGATGAGGATGTGCAGGTGAGGGATGCCAGACTTTGCATCAAAGTGAAGACAGGCAAATATCTGTGCTCTGTCCAAATTGAACTTGCCTTTTCCTTTCTTCTTACCTTCCTTGGCTTGGACTCCTTTCTTGAACTCATCAAGAAACCGAATCGCATAGTCGTACCAGTCTTTGAGTGTCCATCCCTTTGTTTCTTCAAGGGATGGGGAAACCTCCATTCGAAGGGTCGGCTTGGTAACGGGTTTGCGTCTGAATTTCGGTTCATACTTCTGGTGGATAGTTTCCATCGCTCCCCACATGGCGAGAGGAGTAAGCCCCTCGCCAAGGTTACGTGTCAGCACCATGTCTGCACGATTATGCTTGGTGGCATAATTCGTCATGGCTGAGCCATGCGATATAGACCTTGCTTTTGCTATCATACCATTATCTTTTGAACATTCCTTCTATTTCTACTAATCTGCGGATAAGGCTGTTTACACCCTCAATCCATTGGCGCATGAATTGCTCGTTGCGGAAGTACTTCTTACGCTGTTCCTGGGTAGTGCCATGAAGGGCATTCTTAATTAGGACCAGCTCACCACGGGCAGCTTTCAGTGACATCAGGGCATCAGCCTCCTTGTTGCTCATCATTACCTTTGGCTTCTGTCCCAAGGAAGTGTCATGGATATACTGGCTTTTCTTCAATCCACAGGCGGAAGCCATCTCTATAACCCTCTGGTTCTCGTCGGGCGTATAACACACGGTAATACGTGGATTACGCCCTTTGGGTTCTAATATCTTGTTCATTTGTAGATGTGTTTTATCGTTAAATTATAACTGGGATTGGTCAACTCAATGCGAGCCTGCGAGTATTGCAAGAGGTCAAACGGTCTGGCAAGTAGCGAAGCGGATTGTCGGACATTGACACTTCTTGTTTAGAGAGTACGACAATTCAGGCTCCTTTAGGTGGCATTCCTTTCCCTATCTTTATCTCAATTAGAATGGCTGGTTGCTTTGATGCTGAGTCTCGACAGCCAGCCATTCTCCGTTAGCAGTTAGGGATTCACTACAACTCCGTTGATGCTCTCATAAGTGTTCTCATTCCCGTCCTTTTTGAGAGAGAATGCTTTGAGGGTAACCATAGGGAAATGAAGAGTGATCAAGCTGTCGTAACGAGCGATAGCTTCAGAAATCTGCTTTTTAGTCATCATCTCAAAGCAAAGTTCATCAAGATGAGTGTCGCAATTAGTCCCCTTATGCACCACATCATCAGTTGAGACGAAACTTGTGATGCATGGCTCGATAGCGAATTCATTCTCGGAGAGTGAATACTTTATCAATCCGTTCTGCTCCAGGTTGAACATGATGTTGAGCACATCCTCGGGAGCAACCTCCCAACGCTCTGCGAGTTCGTAGAGATGGAAGAAGGCTGTAGGCCCATACACGAGTTGGGGATCTGTATCGTCTTCATCCATAGAAAACGATGCTGTGAGATGGGACATGATGTCCATGAAGAACTTGGCATTAACGCCGTTCATGAGGAAATTGAATTCCTTCTGTGACAATCTAAGTGTCACGGTCTTGGTGTTTGAAATCATAATTTTACAAGATTTAAGAAGTTTGTGAATTAGTTAATTATTGCGGTATGTACCGTTCTTGAATACTATTTTCTCCACCATCTCGTTTAGACGGTCTGCAATGCGGTCATCGTAGTGCTCTCGGATTTGTTGTGGAGTGAGGTTAGTGGTGATGACGGTAAAAAGCTGCTCTTCGTAGCGCTTTGTCAACAGGTCAATGACTGGAGTATAGACGTTGCCATAATCCATCACCTCCGAAGGCTCAGTGCCAAGATCATCGATACCAAGCATATCCACACTGATGAGTTTGCGGTATGCCTCATAGTTGTTCTTGCACAAGTATGCAATGTATTTCGCATCCACTATCTGGATTCCGTATGTACCATCGTTGAATGATTTCGGAATACGCAAGTTGTTGAGCAACTGTTGGAATGCTTTGAGCATAGTGCTTTTGCCATTGCCACAGCCACCGCATAGCAACAGACCGAACTTGGGGGATGACGAGGTAAGCCAATGAGCTATCTCATGAAGTTGATTCTCCATATCCTCGCTAGTACAGAAGCTACGGTGGCGATATTCCACCTCAGCCATCATTGCTGCTAACAAATAGGCATACGCCTCGTCTTCTGACATGGGCAACTTAAAACGAGCCTTCATAGGGCGACGCTGTAGTAGAGATTTCTTTAACGCCTCTACGTCGATTGTGAGTTTCTTTTCCATTGCTTAAAATTTTGACAGAATCCTTTTTATTATAATTATCTTTCTCTTTATCTTTTAAAGGGGTAAAGTTTGCCGTCCATCCATCCGTCAACTCTACCGTCAAGTTATCCGTCCAAATTAGTAGTGAATATTTAGACGGTACATGACGTGATTTGCCTTCAGTAAAAGAGATAAGTCCACGCTTGGCAAGATTCTTCCGAGCGTTGCAGAGTGTCTGTTTGGACATGTGTAGCATCTCGCAGATCCGTACCGTAGAGCATGGAACAGGCATATTCCAGCGGTGTTGGTTGCACTCATTCATTATGAAAGCGTAGAGTGCAACCTCGCTGGTGGACATGTACTCCATGGCTGAAGCACGCCAGAACTGATTCATGTAATCGATGTATGTCATGCCTCATGAGCTTTATTATCACCTTTGACCTTGATGGTTCCTGCTTTCTTAGCTAATTCAAGCGCAAGGTTGCCATCGATTACAATCTGGCGATCAATTTGGGTGATGGCATCATCTATCACACCACTCTTCTTGATTCGGTTAGCTGTTGGGACGCTGCAGCCGAATATCTGAGCGATGCCTTCAATACCATAGTAAATCCGTCTTTGACTAAGACTCGCAATCTCTGTAGCCCAAGTAGCCATGCGGCTGTCAATGAGGAAACTCAGTTCCTCGCCTGTCATCATTGCAACAGGTTTTTGTTTCAAATCGTCTATATTCATATTTAATGTCATTTTTAATTGATACTACGAGGCCTGCAGAACCTCAATTAATCTCTTTGGAACCAATTCCGAGTGCAAAGGTAATGACATTTCCATGGGGCATTGGTCGGCTTATTTATACCTTAATATAACTGACCATTTTATGAGAGGAGAATCAATGTTTATTAACGGTATATCAACAAAATAAGCAGACAATCAGCATTACACCGATTATCTGCTTATCATGTAAAAAAGTTATGAAGTGGGTCTTACACTACTGA
>Ga0247611_10002853_pt1 | contig 26776 bp, 30 predicted proteins | sample 177DNAGHGhighgp2_FD_192422 | JGI IMG/M metagenome (GOLD analysis project Ga0247611, IMG submission 192422) | Sheep rumen microbial communities from Palmerston North, Manawatu-Wanganui, New Zealand - 1770 DNA GHGhigh gp2 | ecosystem: Host-associated > Mammals > Digestive system > Stomach > Rumen... | reverse complement strand
TCTCGTAACGCCAATCCCAACCAGCAATCTCAGTTGTCTCACACCATTTGAAACCAGCCTTAATAGCTGAGGTGATAAGGTCTTTGTAGTTCGAGTCTGTGATGTTGTTACGTTCAATCATCTTCTTAGTTAAAAGACCGATGACATCAGTATATGAGTAGAACAAATATCCATAAGGCAGAGCCGCTCTATCAGCATTTTGATCATACTCACGGCCGGGTTCGTGAGGATTGTTGTTGATAGGCGGAGTTGATGGGTAATGATGGTCCCAATCACCTTTTCTTGCCTTACGGAGGTATTTCTCAGATAGCTCTCTAGCCTTAGCTTCGATGTTGGCCCTGACTTCACGAGTCATTATCTGTGTGTCAGTCCAAGGGGAGCTATCAGTTGTATCGTTCTCGTCACGGTAATCGACTAGCTTAATATCACTATAAGTCTCATACTTAGCGAAAACGTGAGGGTATTCATCAATATTGGTTGAGTCTATGTAATCCGTAGTACCCACCATATGATACCCTTCTGAGCTTAAAGGAATAATACGTGTAATGACATCAGACATTGATTCAGTCCATTCAATACCTTCGATGTTCATTCCGTATTTAACCGTGATATCACCTGACAAGTCCTCGCCAATACCTTTATCAGGCAGTAAGTGGTAAATATAATTGTCATATACAAGCTCTGTACCAAGAATATTCCTTATTGTGTTACCATTCTCACCGTTAAGTACTTCTTGTAGGTTGCTGTTCTCAACATAAAGATTGACAGCATAATCCAAAGTCGAATCATCCAAATATGTTGTATCAACCTGATACTTATTAGAGTATTGACTATTCCACTGAGCGATAATATCACGTATTGTACGGTTTTCATAAGTTTCGTTGATAGGGAACTCGTATATTGACTCCCAAGCAACAGGGTAAGCAGTGACCTCTATACAGTCATCACCAGGGCTTACCTCTAAGATTCTGAATGCTTGCTTTGCTGTTGTCTGCTCTCTGCAAATATAAACGTCAACAACAAGTATTGCGTTCTTTTCGATGTAAGAATATCTATTGTTTTCATCCAAATCGTGTTTCATCGTCAATGTCCAATCATCACCGATTGTGGCATTAACGACACATTCGGAGGGCTCTAAGACGATAGAACCGTTGCCCCATAGAGACGATGGTTCAGGATTCTCTAAGTAATCCCTAAAAGTCTCAGGGCTGAATAATCTAATCATCGTAGGATCCCCCCTCTTGTGTACATTAGGACAATTTGGCTAAATGTGTTTGTTATGGTCCCTGAAGTTTCTTTGTAGAGCCATAACTTTTTAAAATCACCGTCAAAGTATGCATTACGATTGACACTTGAGTCTGCGGCTGAGTAGACGAGCCCTTTGTATGTGTCAATAATTGTGTTCTCAGGTACATTGTAGCCTATAAACTTACCATTGACAGAAAGATAGCCATCTCCCCCACCTTGTATGAGGAATGATGGCTTACTTGTGTCGAACGGTATTTGAACATTAAATGCTACTGGGTCATTTGTAGGAAGCTGTACGGCCACATTGCCAGTGAAGAAGAACTCAAATGGATTGACTTCTATCTCAACCTTGAGAGTCGCTGCTTCCTCGTAAGCATCTGTTTCGGTTAGTTTGACCTTGTAAACCTCGAAGTAGCTTGATGCTTCCTTACCAGGTTGCTTGTAAGCTATCCTTCGAGAGTTGTTAAGGTAATATTCAATGACATCTAAACGACGTCTTATAGTTGTGTTTAGGGCTTTATGCTCTGGTATCCACTCATCAGCAATCAGCAATTCGAATGTTAGTTTTGCATTACCTCTGCTGTTGTTCTTACTGTAAGGATTACCATCCCTTCCAGGTATACTTATAGAACTACCTTCAACGGTAGAGGGCGTTAATGCCACCCTACCGCGAAGGAGACCATAATTAGAAAGGGGAACCCATAAGTTAGTTGCGACAGAAGCGTCGCCAAGCACGTTATTGTACAAACTGACATACACGTCTATCTCATTCCAAGACCAAGTACTCATTATGCTCTCGCTCCTCTCGACATATTGTATGCTCTCTGTTGAGCATCGACCTGTTGTATAGTATAACTTGAAGCCATCTTTCTTAATGGTGTTCCGTCGACCGTAGTCTGAGAATTAACATTAATATTGACGCCATCAAGCATCTTTGAATAGTCAGTGTCAGCAAGGCGTTTAACCTCGTTTGACAGTTGTGCTACTTGTTCAGCAAGACTTGAAGCACTAGCGTCATTTACAGACAGAGCTGTATCAGCTGCCAGGTTCAAAGCTGAGTTACCGAACGTAGCGGTTAGAAGATTACTACCATTTTGAAGTTGTGTACCATCAATGACTGGTGTAAGCGTTGGAGTCCAATCGACTGAATCGTCTTGAACGATTTTGCTTATAGATGACATCATATTGGCTGCTGCAACGACCGAAGTATTAGCTAGATCACCATAAGCGGTTGAAACCTGATTAGCAACCTCGCTATCGATCTTGACAAAGCCTTCAACCCAAGAGTCACGTAATGCCATAGCCTTCTTAGAAGGTGAGTTTATATCAAGAGCATCACGAGCACCCTCGTCAGCTTCATTAGCCAAAGTTGAGTATGTGTGGTAGATTCTAGCTTTCTCCTCTTCGGTAGCGCTAGTCATACCATTAACCCACTCTTCTTTGACAGTTTCACCGCTGCCATAGCCGTCTTCGCCATCTGGAAGTTCATCCATTACTGTGTCTGAGAACATATCAAGATTAAAGTCTGAAGTGTCATTTATACTGGTCTCTATTTCTTTAACCATATACTGACCAGACTCTTTATAACCTTCGCTCTCTAGCTGATCCTTTACAGATGCTGGAATAGAACTGGCATCTATCTTATACTCCTCAATACCAGTATTAGCTCCACTAAAGAATGAACCTATAGCAGAATCACCAGTTGATGTTAGGTCAATATCAAAGTTATCTAATATCTTAGACTTAACACCATCAAGAGCATTACCTGATGACATTTTCTGTTCCATACCACCAAGTAAAGCATCAATAGTTCCTTTACCATTTTGTGATGCCGTATCACTTTGGTCTGTTGCCTCATCGACAGCATCAGCTGTTGTGTTAGCCATACCAGATGACTGTTTATTCATTTCGTCATTATAAGTATCGCCATAAGTCTTAACAGCTTCCTTAGCCTTCTGTGTTACACTTCTCGAAGCTCGTTCATCAAGGATTGTCTGATAGTTCTCTTCAGCGGCCTCACTACCAGTCATAGCAAGAAGACCCCAAAGAGCCTCTGACATATTAAGTATTCCTTCATAGAATAGGTCTGTAAGACCTGGCATAAGTGTGCTAATAAGTCCTTCAGCCATCTCAAATAATGCTATAATAACATTACCTATTGTTTGACCGAGTTGTGGCCCGTATTCTACTAATCCCTGACTAACACCATAAAGAAACGCAATAGCTATAACTGCTCCATAATATCCATAAGTTCCAGCATTTTTTGCTACACCAATCAATATGGCAATTATGACATTATTAATTTTTGTATTAATAACTGGTATCTTTGTCTCTAGGGTTGTAAGGAATGTAATGATACCATCCAAAATTGCATTGTTAATAGCATTTATTCCATCAGATATAACACCAACACCATCTTCAACAAGAGTCTTTAATGATTGTCTAATAGTTGAAGATTTCGATGATAGTGTTGTAATAAAGTTGGTTATTCCATTTGCCAATCCGGTACCAATTTCACTTATTCCGGCACTGATTTCACCCTTAGATGTCTTAAATGTGTCAATAAGATTATTAAGGGCTACAATAAAGTTCGTTACGCTAGACGTTACTACTATAATTGTTGCACCTATAAGTGCTAATGCTATTGCTACTGTTGTAGCGCCAACACCAACCACAACCAAACCAGCGCCAACAAATGATAAGCCGGTACCAACAACCATAAGACCAGCTCCGAGTACAAATGTGGTAAGTGATAGTGCAGCAAATAATCCTATCATCTTAAGTAATGTTCCAGCGTTCTCTTCAAGAACCTCAAAGTTAACCTTTGTTAAGTCACCGAGTGCTTTAACTATTACTTTGATAGCATTGGCTGCTAACTTCATAGAATATCCAAGAGCTAGCATTGTAACTGATAACGCAGCAGCAACAGCTAATATAATACCAAGTCCAGTTCCTGATGACGCTATACCGGCTAATATACCTATTGCTATTGAAACGGCTATAAGAACTTTACACATTGCTTCTGATGCTGTCTTCATCGTTTGCCAATCAGCACCAGTTCCTAGAACTAGCCATAATGATGCAGCAGCCGCAGCAAGAACCGCTATAGCAAGACCAAATGCTACAACTGATTGAGTTGACATCGAACCTGCTAGTTTACTAATAATGCCAAGTGTTATACCAATAGTGACTAATATCAATCCAAGAGCTATAACAGAAGCATATAGATTATCAGAGCCAGCAGACTTAGTAGCCATTGCAAGTACTGATAATGCTCCTGCTGCTACAGCCAGAGTTATAATCATAAGAATTATCATCTTAGATGTGTCTTCATTGAACTTAAGACCCTTTGTTGCTAAAGCACTGATACCAACAGTAATAGCCGCTAGAACAACTAACAAACTAATAACTGCTGCTTCCATAGCTTCAGTTCCAGAATATCCAATAGAAAGTGTTAACGCTGATAATGCTACTGCTATGATTCCAACCATTACAATCATCTCAGCAAGCATTTTAAGTCTTGACTTAACTGTATTGGTTGTTGAACCAACAAATGATTTACCTATAAGCCACATCGCACCTGCTACAGCTAAAAGTACTAGACTCAAACTTGCAGCAGCGGATAGCATAGACTTATAGTCACCACCAGCTTTATCAAGTAACAAATATAAAGAACTTGTGACCATACCAATCATAAGGACCATAGCCACAATAGATTTAGTATTAATTTGTCCAGCCCATTCTGATGCCAAATATAAAGCAGCACCAAAACTTATAAGAGCTAAACCAAGTATTCCGGCAGCTTGAAGTAACGCCATCTTATCTTCTATCAATGACATAAGTGTTACAGCCACCACAATAACACCTAATGCTACAACCATAGCATATAGCGATTTATAATCTACTTCCTTAGCAAGCCTTGACACGGCTGCAAGGGCACCAACAAGAGCCACACAAACAAGTGCCATAAGAACACCCATTCGGAATGACTCAATATCTTTTATGTTACTTAATGCATATACAATGACAGCCATAATACCAACAGCAACAGTAAGAGCTATAAGTTCTTTACCTATGCCCTGTGCTATTTTGCTGACTTTATCGATTACAAACATTAATGTAAATAAGTCAATAAATATAGTAGACAAAGCTACAATACCAGTTTCTAAGTCTCCACTTCGTGCTATGTCTGAAAGTTTCTTTATAGCATAAACCATTATTAATGTAGCAACAGCAAATGCTAGTATTGTGCCTGTCATTGAAATAGCTTGTTTACTAAATATACCAATAGCTGCTACTGCTGCAGCAATAATTCCAAGTGCTATAAGTACTGGATAGAACTTATCGAGGTTATCCCTTATGGTATCCATAGATACGCCAAAATATACAATTCCGTAAAGAGCAAACTCAATAAGTAATATAGCTGTAATCATTTCGAGCACAGCAAAAGCACTCATTACACCGTTACCTCTTGCTAATAGATTAATAACAACGAAGCAAGCAGAAAGTGTTATGAGAACCTCTTTCAATGCATCTATCTTTGCATCTAATCCGGCAGTTTGAACATTATTCAATGCCTGCAGAGCCTTTGCTATGAGCCATACAGCTGCTCCCATTGCTACAATAGTAAGAGCACCGCTTGATAGTTTTCCAGCCCATTTAGATACTGCTATGGCTACAGCAACCAGCGCTACCATCATACCAGCCATAGTTGCTAATGGCTTCCACCAATCATCGGATTTCCAATCCATCTGATCAAGAACCATCAATGCCTCAGCCATAATAAATGCTGCTGATGCAACGGCTATAAACATTAATGAAATATGATTAAGCATTGAATTTGTAGCAATAAAATCTTTAGAATACTTACCTGCTATAAGAGCAACTACTCCTATTGTAGCTGCCATTATACCCATAGCAGAAAGAAGAACTTTTGATGATCTCTCAAGTTTTTCCTGATCCACAAGGGTTAATGCTACAAATGAAGCAGCCAATACTGCTATAGCAATAGCGTAAGCTTTAATAAGCTTTGCTTGTGAATCGTTTTTGATGTATTCGGACATACTCTTGAATACACCCTTAACACTCTTAATCGTTCCTGAAATCTCAGTTGGTATCATAGTGAACGACTTAATAAAGTTACCAAGATTCCAAGATAAATATGAGAAAGATAATCCCATAGTTGTAATAGATGCACCAAAGCCTACAAGAGCAACCTTAGTTGCATCTAATGAATTAAACTTAGCGACTATCCAATCAATAAACTTATCAACTTCATCAGAGAAACTTCCAAACACACCGGATAAGTTTGTAAGGAAAGCCGTGATACCTTCACCTTGAACAAGTGAGTTTCCAGCTTTCTTAATACCTTCAACTTTTTTACTAAGGGATTCGGCATCTTTAGATGCACCAAATAATGACTCGCCCTTTTCACTAACCCAAGTTGTGAACTCTGTAAACTTATCTTTTGCTTCTTCCGAGAAAGTTATAATGTTCTCTAAAGCTTCATTAATCTTCTCGAGAACGACTTTCATCTTAGGATTATCTTCGGCCTTATCCATCGTACCAAAGAAATCGCTTATTGCTTCTTGGGTTTCCCCTAAATATCCAAGAAGTTTATCGCCAATTAGGTCAGCAAACTCCTTAAGAGCATCTTTAATCTTCTGAACTGCTGGAAGCTGATTAAGTTCTTTGAAGAATGTTACTACATAAGATACAACGGTCTGTATAACAGTACCTAGAGTCCATAATATACTCTTAAGTAGGTCATTCTCCTTATACCATTCTCTGAACTTAGTAACTAAGTAACCGACTTTTGCGGCTATTGTTAGGATTACGTCAAATATAACAGAAAGAACTGGTCCTAATATCTTCGACAATCCGCCAGCAACAGCCTTAATGACCATTCTAAGCAGATCTAAAGCAGACCAAAGTCCAGTAAATACTGATTCTAGTTTTGTAGATCTCTCTTCCGTAAGTGCAAAATATCCAACAAACTCAGAGAACAGATTGCCATAATCTAAAATATCCTGTCTTAAATCTTTCCAAGAAAATACTTTCTTAAATGATATAGCAAGTTTTGATATGGTTGTTTTGATGTTACCAAATATGGTTTTAAGACCAGCACCAAAAGTTGTCATAGCACTTATAACACTAGCGATTGGTGAGATTTTCTTAGGAACCTCATCCAGTTCCTGGTTGGTCTGTGCTATTGTCTTATTCTCTTCTTTAAGTGCCTCGTCAGATTTGATAACAGACTGTAAGGCAATATCTTCTAGGTCAGTAACTCCAGCTGCTCTCTGATTTACAAGTGACTGAACAATATCATAGTCATCTCCAAGGAGTTCTTTACGTGCTTCACCAACACCATAAGCAGCTTTTTCCCAAATATCATTGGCTTTCTGTACTGCTTCGTTAGCTCTCTCAAGCTGTTCGGCAGTTGCTTCGATTTTTTCTTCGGTCTCTTCACCAAATATAGATTCCTTAAGATAACCCTTAGCCCTGGACCAGGTGTTAATCAACCAAGTTACAGCGTCCATTGCCTCGCCAACAATATTAATAAACGCTTCTAATGGCTCGACATTAAACTCACCAAGAATACCTGAAAATGCGTTAGACACTGCTGAAACCAAGTTCTTAAACTTGTCTTCCAAAGGAAGCATAGCAGTCTTGATACTATTGATTGTGATTCGAATCTGATTTAATGCATTAATCAAATCATCATTCTCAATAATTCCTGAAGAAAATATAGCGCCAATTCTTGAAAGTGCTGATTTAATGTTATCCATCGAACCGCTAAAGGTCTTATTAGCATCTTTGGCGTGCTCACCAAATGCACTTTGCATTGCTGCTGAGAAAGTTTCAAAATCTATTTTACCTTTTGAAGTCATATCTCTGACTTCTGCTTCTGTGGTACCAAGATAGTTAGCAATAGTTGCTGCTGCATTAAGACCGTGCGCGCTTAATTGAGTTAACTGCATACCCATTAATCGCCCATTACCAGCGACCGTTGTGAAGATGTTAGCAATAGAATCAAAAGAATCACCAGTCATTGCCGCTGTTCCGGCGATACCCTTAAGGGTGTTTTCCATCTCCTCGCCAACGTCAATTCCTGATGCCGCTAACTGAGAAGCTGCTGCAACGGCAGAGTTAAGACTATAAGCCGTACCATCAACAGCGTTTGAAGCTGAATCAAAAGCTTCCTGTACTTTCTCTTCATCATTTAGAAGGCCTTGAAGCGTGAATCTGGACTGAGCAATACTCGAAGCTCTTGCCCAACCGCCAGAAGTAATCTGACCTAAGGTGCTTGAAATCTTCGACGAAGCGAAGTTCATTATTTTATTAGTAATGTTCTCAATAGCAGTCATACCAACTATTCCAAGAGTTGAGAACCGATTAGTAAGTTGATCTATCTGGGTTGTAATGTTTGCTAATGAGAAGCTATTAAACGCAGATGAAACTGCCTGAATACCTGTTAAGGAGTTGTTGAACTTGAGAGACTGCTTGAGTTCTTCAAGGCTAGATAAGGTTTGTTTGACTCCGGCTTCAAATTGGTCATTGTCAAACGTCATCTTAACGACTCTCTCGTCGACATTATTAGAGCTCATGCCTGCTGTACCTCCTTCCAGATTTGTTCTGCTAGTTCATCAAAAATGGTGCGCATAGCAGGATTGATATAGTCTATACCCTGCACATACACACCACTTGCCGTTCCGTGACCATACTGTATACCTACTGCAACATTATACCAATCATCAACTACATTGCTGTTGCACCAAGTAATAGTTATTCGGTCACCATCTTTTTCAATTTTGTAATACCAACTCTCTGAAGTAAGTCCTGTATCTTTTGGTGTTGCTTTAGCTAGTGCTTCAACTCCAGCCTGACCAAACTTCTCCAGATAGTGGTCTATATCAAGTTTTCGCCACTTTAGTAAAGCCTGTTCTGTCTTACTAAAATCGCCCTCGTGAGTAACTGAAATCATAAGTTTACTCCCATTTTGAATTATCCGACTAATTCACCATTTGAATTAAATGAACGGATCTGTCCATCTATGGTTTTAGTCCCAGTTACCATATAGCCTTCATTGTCAAAGTAGTACCATTTGTTGTCTACTTTCTCCCATTCGTTCTTTGGGTACCAGGAACCACCAACTTTACAGATCCACCATCCTTTATCGTCGCTAGCCCATCTGTAAGTCTCACAGTCCCAATCCCCTTCTTTATTAACATAGTAAAGTTTCTTATCAATATCGTAATTTGATGACTTTACGAACTCATTGCTAGCCATTGCGGCATCTGCTTTAAGATAGTAATACTTACCTTTTTCATTAATCCACTCAGACTTGACTTTTTGGCCTTTACGATAGTAATACCAGAAGTTTCCTTCTTTATTCCAGCCATCTGTAACAGTGAGTTTTGAATGGAACTTTGACTCCCATTCGGAATCTCGAACCCAATAAGACGGGCAACGTTTACCAGTTACATCAAAGTGTCTTATTACTCTTGATGCTGGGATATTAAACTTAGCCATAAGTTCCTTGGTTATGTCGATGGCATTGTTTATGGTTTGCTGAGTTACGTCATATGTTCCATTACGATTCGTGTCACAAAGTTCGATATTGATAGAGTTTTTGTTTGTACACTTCTTGTAATATTTGCCGCCACCCATAGAAGTATCTACAGTCTTTGAACCAACTGAATAAGCCACATAATCAAATGGTACTGATTGGTAAATCTTTGTATCATCTATGAACAGATGCGCTGAGGTTTCCAAATACTTATTAGACTGGAAGTAATTTGCGTTGTTAAATGAACGGTCACCATCATTTCCAGTATAGTGAATTACTATATACTCAATTACAGAAGTGTTTCGATACGCACCATAGTTAGATCTATGTGCGAGTTTCTGAATTACATCATTAAGTGTCATAATAAACCTAACCTTTCGATTTCATTTTTGCTCTACGCATAGCGTTTAGTGCGTGATTTTGTTTGTATATATCGTTCTTTTTCATCTTTTCTGGCTCTTTATTCTTTTCGGCACATATTCTGATTAATGTCATTAATCTACTAAAGTGCCATTTTTCACATTCTTTTGGAATATTAGCTGCAGTCATCCAATAGTAAACGAGCTCTGAGGTAATTATTTCACCGTTCTTTTTATTAGGTTTTGCTATATCGCTGAACCAAGTAGCGGTTTTTTGGTCGTTCATATAAGCAACAACATCGTTCAAAATATCAATCGGTATGACTTTATAGATTTCTGGATCTACATTCTGGGTTAATGTCATACATCTGACATAATCTCTAAGTTCATCTATTGGCAACTGTTCTTGATGAATGAACGGTTTTTTCCATTTTGACTCCCATTTTGAAATAGAGACAAGTGAATGAAGTATAACTATTTTTGTTTCTTTAACGTGATGAAATCTTTCTGTCTCCTCATCAAAAGTTTCCATTTCTGGAATAGTTATTGTCATTTCATTCAATATTCATCAACTCCTACTGTACAGGCTTAACGACAGCATTAACAGCCAGCTTCTTATACTCATCTATCTTCTCTTTATACTGAGGGTCTTTCTGTACCTCAGCCATAAGTGCCTGTGGCATAATACCATTGATGAACTCTATAGCTGATTCTGTGTTAGTTACCAGCTCCATATAGAACTCACTATATGCTTCAGACTGCTCAAACTCTGAGAATACCTTGTCATTCTTTATAAACATTTCACCATCATCTGATTTAACACCATATGACATCTTGATAAGTTCCTTGAACATTCTGATAAGCTCGTGCTGGTCTCTTGTCTCTACAATACGGTTAATGTAATTCTCATAACCGCCATTTGTGCTGAGTTCCATATTAAGAACTTCTGCTTTTGAAAGATTGAAATAGAATCTTCTTTCTCTTTCTTCCCCATTATAGTTTGTATACTTAATTTTCTTTACATACATAGTATTTATTCTCCTTTTCTAATTTGGTCCCTAAAAAATATGGAGGACCGTACCCTGCAAAATACGATCCTCCTAATGCTAATGTATTATTACATCAACAAAAACTCCTTAGCCCTGAGCAGCAGCGCTAACAACTACAGAACAAGTATCTGTGTATTCGTTGCTATCGCCATCAGTAATTGTGGCTGTAATTGTAGCTGTACCAGCAGCAACTGCTGTAACAACTCCATTTGTATCAACTGTAGCATAGCTTGTATTGCTTGATGACCAAGTAATATCTGTTCCGGAAGGTGATACCTCAGTTCTGAGTGAGTATGTGTCTCCTACTGTAAGTTCAACTCTTGATGGTATTACTGTAACACTATATGTGCTTGTTCCTCCAAGAATACTAAGTACTTCATCTGGAGATGGAAGACGACCGTCAGTTTCTCCTGTACCATAAAGTATAGTCTCAAGAGCAGCAAGTCTATCAGCAGCAACCTTTGTTGAGTCGATGGTCATAGAAGCAATTGGCTTGTAACCTGAAATGGCTGTAGGTGTAGTAGCCAGCTCATATGAGAACTCAATAGCCTCTGGTGAGTCATTAACTGTCTTGTAAGCTCTCTCTGATGGTGAAGCTGTGGCATTCCAAATAAGGTGAAGCTTATAACCATACTCTGTACCCTCGATATCATTACCAACAAGAGTTCTGTATGCAAGACCGAAGGCCTTTCTTGGCTGCTGTCCAATTGTTACACCAGCGATAGGCTGTCTTGAACCATCGCACTCCATCCACTCATCTGGGTATGTATAACAAGTAAGTGTAGCACCGAAGTCCTCTGCTGATCTCAGAGTAAGGTACTTATTATTATCAGCATAAATGTCTGTCTTATCTGCTCCTGAAGGAGACTCTGTAACACCGGTAAGACCGTTCCATACGACACCCTTAGGGTAAGCACCGCTGTTATCCATTGGATAAAGGGCACCTCTGTCAGTACCTGTCTCGTAGAACTTCTCACCTGTCTGATCCCATTTCATCTTAAAATTATCTGACATGGTTAATTCCTCCTAATAGTATAGAATTATTATTTCATGGTTAATGTTTTCGGCTTTAAAACTACGGCCATACTTGGCCCATTTAAAGTCTTTTAGAATCCTTTCAACAACAGTATTGTCTGGATTCTTGTCAATATATGTAAGCTGATATGCTTGTGTAAATTGATACACTTTATTATCAGCGAACATATGATCCCCTGTATCTTTGGTATAAACGATACAAGGGTAAGTTAGTTTCATACCCTCAGGTGGCTGAAAATATAAATTAACTTGTCCTGTTTCTTCTTGTAAGATCTCGCGAAGTTTCTTATCAAGTTCAAGGCGTCGAGTTTTCATTATAGACACCCCCTAGAGTAAGTCTTATTCTTGGTCGGTTAATCTCAATATAGTTAACCTTCCATTTAACGCCATTCCAGATGACGTACTTTATAAAAGCCCAATTTGATAGCATATAAGAATCGGCAACTATGGTAATCTCATTGCTGAGCGTGAGATTGTCATTGACCTCTGTTGGTTTTTCCCATCTACGAGCATCTCTGACTATGTCGCCTTTATAGGGCTTTTCAGTTACCTCTTCATCCCAGACACTGCCTTCACGCTCAATGGTTTTGACAAAACCGATAATTCCCGCAAATCTAGCCATAGTTGCGTCCTCCTATAAAATTACTACCATTTTGAAATTAGCCGTTTGGCTCCTCATTTGAAGTAACAGCCTCATCAATTACAACAGTCATAGCTGAGTATGGCTTAATCAGAGCACCAGAACGTCTGGTCTCGATCAGGTACTTGTACTGGTTGTAATCGATATCGAAGTCATCAAAGAGTGCCTTCTGTCCGCCCTTATCAGCGCCTACATTGTAGTCATTAAGGTTAACAATAACACCAACCAGGTCCTTGCCGTCGAGTTTGTAACCTTCCATAACTTCAACTGTAACGATCTTGCTTACGCGAAGTGCTGTAGCAAGCTCTGCCTCTGTCTTGTACATACGATGTCCGATACCATCCTTAAGAAGAAGCATCTCTGTAAGCCAATCCTCTGTTGTGAAGAGTGTTGGGTTACCAGAGCCCTTATAGTTCTTACGACTTCTAAGAACTGAGTCTATGATTGCGTCAGCCTTCTCAGCACCTGTAGCACCGGCTGCAACCTGAACATTAACCTTAACGTTGAAGAGAGGAACATCCTTAACGATAGGTCTGATGCAGTCTTCCTTGATCTTCTCATCAGAATCTGTTGGACGACCATCACCAATAAGGATTGCACGAGCGATTTCCTCGTCGAGCATCATATCCATCTCTCCACGAATCCAAGAAACTACATCAAAGTCTGTGATGTCGATGATGTCATCTCTATCAAGCTTCTGTTTCTTGTAGATAGTACAAGGTGCAGTTGTTCTCTTAAGGATTGTGAATACTTCCTCTTTCTTAAGGTTACCCTTCATGTAACCCTTAGCTCTTGCTTCATCTTCTGTGATGTTAGCATACTGAGACTTGATTCTTGAGAAAGGTGTCTTATGAACACCGTTCATTACTACAGAAACCCAACCAGTCTCTCTCTTAATCCACTCAGGTGGATTATTAAGGTTCTTTGGCTCTGGAAGAAGCATACCAGCGTCATTGAAGCCGTATGTCTGTGTTCCTTCAGATACGATCATACCTTCTGTATCAATGCTGTGCTCGAGCATATAGTCTCTAAGAGAACTAACCTTCTCGCGCTTTGCTCCATCAAAGAGCTCTACAATTTCTCCGTGAGTGAGAACATCGTCTCTCTCATCCTGCTCTGAATCGAATACGTTGTGCTTCACGTCTTCATCCTCCTTATTACTTTCAGTATTACCAGCCTTAGCATCTTCGATTGCCTGGCCTACAATTGCATACATAGCAGTCTTCTGCTCTTCTGTCATAGTTGCTACTACATCACCGATGGTCTTCTCGCCACCAGTCTTATTCTCATCAGCCACTTTTTTATCCTCCTTATCAGATTCTTCAGCGTGCTTCATTTCTTCCTCTACAACGGTCTCTTCAGACTCTTCTACTTCCTCCTCAGCAATAGAAGAAGGAACTTCTCCGTGTTCAAGAGAAAGTTCCTCGATGTATGGATAGATGTTTGCTTCATCGTATACTGTATCGTATTCACCATCTGAATGCTGAATGATAGGGAAGTCGATTACGGCTCCTGAATTAGCTCCTGCTAGTACCAGGCTAACTTCACGGATTACACCATGAAGCACATCTTTGTTTTTACTTTGTTTAAGTTGATTTGCGTGTATGGACAGTGAACCAATATCACCGTGACGTAGAAGTTCCTTAGCTGTCTGCGCCTTCTCTGTCTCATTAAATGAGCAGTAAGCATAGACACCATCCTCGCGATTCTCAAGAACCGCATGGCCTAGAACGTTGTCTGGACCACTATGGTCGTGATTCCAAACAAGAGGAACTGTCTTACCGTTGTCATCCTTGAAGGCGTTCTTACGAATAGTCCTTCCATCTGTACAACGGATGTCATTCTTGGTAGCCCATCCACTAAAATCGTAGTGTTTTGCTCCCATTTTGAAGTTTCCTTTCATTTAGTTTTATTCAGTCTCTAATGGCTTATCTAAGAAACCACTGGTCTGCTCTTTAACCTCATTATCAGACTGATTGAGGTTACTGTTGATTAGCTGATCAGCCTTAGGGTCACTCGAAGGCTTGAAACCAACAATTCCTCTGAGCTCATTGGATGTAAGAATCTCATTTCGGGTAAACTTATCAGCAATGTCTGCGATCTGTCCAATTGGTATGAGTCTAAATGGGTCTCTAAAGTACATTATCGACTGATGCTGTGTCCTTGCCGTTTTGGTTAGGAACTTACGTTTAAATTCGTCAGTTATAGCGGACATTATTGGCTCAATTGTGGTATTGTAATAATTCAACATAGTCTGTTCGTCAGCAGTTCCATTGAAGATTGTCTCGGTAAGTCCTAGCTGGCTATAAAGCATACTCGTTAGATACTGAACCTGATTCATCAGATTGTTATCTACTGGACGATTCAACTGTGTAATGTGCTCTGTGGCATCTGCATAAGCAATACCATACTTAGAACCGGCAAGCTGATTCTCAATGTCTTTACGACGGTCTTCAGCCTGCTTTCTTCTATTCTCTGTACGAATTGTATATGGAAGCTGAATAATAAGATCCAGCTTTCCTGCGCTAGATTGTTCGTCAACCGCATCCAGGAGGTTTAATTTCCTTATAAGTCGACGAAGCGTACTATTAGGCTCGTTCATTACTGCATACATTGGGTTCTCGATAATGGCTACATCTTTCTTCTGCATCATTATCTGCTGTTTCTGGCCAGTATTTTCGTTATAGACCTCAACTTTTACCCAATAAGGAAACCATTCAATAATTCGGCCTGTACGCATTGTCAAAATATCATACGAGTCGGTCTGATTAGGATTTTCTGTAGTATCTGTTGGTACAACAGCAACACAGCCCTCATCAAACATTGAAAGTACGACATCTTGAATGAGTGCCCTACCTGTTTGGTCAAGATTGGCGTCTAAGGTAAGGCAATTATTAAGTTTTGATTGTATCGTTTCGACATAACGGTTGTTATCGTCTACTTTGACGTGCTGTATTGTTATGGCAGCACAATCGATTGAAATACGATTGTAGATAGACGCAATAATAGACCGTTCATTACCATAGTACATACGATTACGATCTGGTCTATAAGAATATCCACCATAATAATTGTTGTCTAAAAACCTATTCGTCGGGTCACGTCCGAGAAAGGCATTCCAGGCTTTCTGGAATCTTTTTAAAAACTCTGCCATTTTGATTTTAATCTCCTTTTAGTCTATAACGCTGCTTTGCCCCGTGTGACGAAGCAATTAAAGCAACGCCAGCAACATCAGGAACAAATGGAATTACAAAAGTTCCAACTGCCAGTAATGTTTTTGCAGTAACTTCTGCACCGACAGCGATCTTCTCTTTCTGAATGTCTTTAATGGTGTAATCCTTAATAATATTAATCTCTGCCTGTGCATTCTTTCTTGCTTTTAATAGTTTAGATCTCAGTTCCTGCTTCTTTTGTTTATCATCAGTCTCTGAAATCTTCTTATTAATTTTATCTCTTTTAGTTGCCAGTTTCGTTCTGATCTGGGCAGTTTCGTCTTTCTTAAACTGCTTAAGTTTTGCTTTACCGGCAGCTGTTAATGAGCCATCTTTATTCTGGTAGCGACGGACACCCCACTTCTGACCAAGCACGCCGTGATGATACAGTTCAGATGGCGTTGGGCTATTCATTCTAACTTCCATCGCTTATCTCCTTAATTAGTCTTCATCTTCTGGAGGCAAAAGTGTAAGTCCTGACAGATCGAAGATCTGAGTATGCTCTGCTCCGTTAACGGTCTTGAATACATAGAGCTTCTGGTTGTACTTGTCTGTGATCTTACCAGCGCCATCATCTGGAACTGTAAGATCAACAAAGCCAGAGCCCTCTGATGGGTAGTAACCGGTCTTGTATGTTGCTCCCGTTGAGTTCTCATCTGAATAATCAACAGCCAAGAAGTAACCAGGTCCCCAGTAATCAGCAAGCTGACCTTCTGTTACATACTTAAGCTTACCTGTTACCTTACCATTCTCAATTACAACATCCTCCTGAAGATCAGATACTGTGTAACCATAGATGGTGTCTGTCTTAGCCTTAGGTGTAACAGTTACATTACTAATGCTATTAACAGCCAGGTTGTTCTTAGCGTGAATCATACCCTGAATGGTCTGTGAGTCATTAGTAAGATTCTCCTGAAGTCCACCAGCTGCAAGATAAGAATCTTTAAGCTCTTCTCTAATTGTCTTCGCCATTTGAGTTTCCTCCTTTATTTAATCAAACGCCTCAATGTGGACCTTATAAGCAACGTAGGCATCCATCATAGCTGCAACGTTATCGATCTTCGCATCGTAGCGTAGTTTTAATAATTTTCTGTTTCCATTTGTGTCTTCAACAGTTATACAGTTGCCCATAGCAAACTGCATAAGAACTTCATCAAACACAAGCATTCTCTCTTCTGCTAATATCTTTAGTTCTCCAAGTGGTACAGACTCTGTACGTGCACCCTGTATAACTTTCTCTATTCCGAATGGACCATTCTCAACTTCCCATCTAGCAACAAACTCTTTAGCATTGTATGGGTCATATCCAAATGAAACGCAATCATACTCGTGCTTGTCGATATGAGCAATCAAGTCGTCAAAGACCTCCATCATATCTAAGACAGTACCTTCCATAATTATCAAACTGCCTTCTCGTATGAACTCATCATACTTTGCTTGCGCTGCCAGGGTTAGTTTGTCGAATGTAAGTTTGGTAATATAGCTTCGAGTCTTAACACCGAAGCCACCATTACCAAGTGGAAATAAGAAAGTGAATGCACAGAAGTCATCACCTTGAGATAGGTCCGCACCAAGAGAGCATGGCATTTTGTCGAAATTCTGTTTTCTATGAGGAACAGTCTCCTCATAAGTGAAGAAGTATGTGTAACCTTCCATTGGAATACCGAAACGTTTAGCTAAAATATCATTACGTGTGGCAGGGGCTTGTTCTGACCTCTCCACGTCAAGCTGATATGTTTCGTATGATACGGTTATACCAATATTAGGATTAGCTTTGATCCACATATTAGGATCTGCGACTTCTTCAATTTTGTCTAATCGGTAGTACCATATAGATACGTGATCATTTTGATACTCGCCTTTTAGAATCTTTAGCAACTCCATTTTGATAGTATCACCGGAGCCATTTCGGACGGTTCCTTCAGATGAAGTCGCTATAATAAGATACTCAGCGCCACCTTTAGCACAACTCTGCTCAATAGCACCTATAGGGTCTTCTTTCAGATCTCCAGACAACCACTCATCTACGGTTGCATACTTACATCTGTAACCTTGCAATTTGTTAATTGACAATGGTAAAATATGAAGTAGTGAGTTTGTAAGGTTGTTTCTGATACCATCTTTTGTAGACTCTAATTTAGGGCGTTTTGCTTTGTTGTGGGTTGACTGCTGTGAGCCTTCGGTTAGGAATTGGAATAATGGTCCGCGAGAGCGAGCGATAGCTGTACGTATTGGTGATAATACCTCATCAGCCTGCTGCATAGTAGGTGCAACAGTGATCTGGTCTGTGGTATGCAAATCGCACAATAAAAAATACGCTTGTAAACAAGCGGCGTACATTGTCTTGGCAGCACCTCTGGCTACTATTAAGTATTGTTTGTTTCGAAGTCTTTTCTTGACTTTGATTAACTTATAGGAACCTTTAGATCCATTCTTTCCTCTAAAGAAGACTCTCTTCTCTTCGTAATAGAACCAACTTAGGGCATCTTCAGCCCACAATTTGAATGACTCAAGAAGCTCTAAGTCATCCCCATTAGTTTGTGTGAGTTCAGCCTCACAGAATCTGATAAACCCATCAATAGCGTGGTCATCATAGTAGTAATCCGGGTTAGCAATAAGGGCATCTATACGGTTCATATGCATTGAGATTTCCTCGTTGACTGGTATGTAACCGCGTATTACTTGCTCACGGAATTGAGCATAGTACTTAGGTGTTGCCTTATTACTTAACATGGGTTACTCCTTATTTTTTCTTTCCATATAGTCTTTCAGCTAGTTTTTTATTATACTCTTCATATGATAAATGTTCCAAACCAGAATGTAAACTTCTACTCTCTGCATATGTTAGGAATTTTCCTTCTTTTCCGCTTCCTTCAGCCCATTCATAAGTGTATCCACTTGTATTAGGAAATCTATAAACAGGGTTATATGAGTCAAACTTTTCTTCCATCATGCTGGTAACAAAACTTTTAACTGTTGTATTATATGCTTTTTTAGATATTGGTTCATCTCCTATATCTTTTAAAACGTCATCAGTATATTTTTTTATTATTTCTTCCTGTTTTTTATGAATATCATATGCTTTTTGATCTATTTCGTCGTATGAGGTATTCTTAGATTTTAAAAAATAGTCCCAAGCAGAGCCTTCTTCTCCTTGATCACCATCATCATCTAAATGAAAACTCATTTCTCTGTTGAATTCATCCATGTTTTCTTTAGGATCATATCCTCTAGCTATCACAGATTGTTTGACATATTTAACAACATCTTTTTTAAATTCTTTCTCATATTCATCGATGGTATCATTTAAACGCTTTTTATCAGCTGTAATTTTCTGAAAATCTTTATCATTACTTATATTATTATGAATTTGCTTAAGGTCATCTCTTTGGCTAATTGTTTTGTCTATAGATTTTTTATCTGTTATGCGGGTATTATTTAAATCTTTTTTCAAGCCCTCAGAATATCTTTTACGACCGGCAGCGGTTAATGAACCATCCTTATTCTGATATCGTCTAACACCCCATTTCATACCTAGGATGCCATGATGTTGAAGTTCGTCAGATTTTAGTTTTCTAACTCCCATAATCATTTAACCTCATACTTTTTATAAGAAACAGTATCTTTATAAACATCTTTAGAACCAAACATTCCGCCGTTAATGTAGCTATAGCCAATTTCTGCTTTTGCTTTGGTTACTTTTGTAGTTGTTCCTTCGTTCCCCAATTTGGTTATTATATTATTAATTTTCTTATCATATGCCGCTATCTTCTTATCATAGAACTTTGTTTCTTTCTTATCTTTTAGTTTATTAATATCTTTAACGCCAGCTTTAAGATGTGTTTTATTATTATACTGCTCTATAGCTAAAGCATTATTAGCAATTCCACCAGCAACACCTAAAGCAAAGGAACCGTTTAAATACGCCCTAGAATCATATGTTTTTTTTCTAGTCGTATTTTTAAGTTTACTTTGAGCTGTTTCTTCTTTTCCGGCTCTATAATCTTTTTTTATTGATTGATTATCTTTGTAGTGCTGTTCAGTAGCTGCTTTTTGTTTAGATAGGGTATTTAGTCTTTTAATTAGTCTTTTACCGGACCTCTTAAGGGTTCCGTCATAATTCTGATACCTTCTAACACCCCATTTCTGGCCTTTAACACCATGATGCTGAAGTTCATCAGGTTTTAATTTTCTAACTTCCATAAAATATACCTCCAAAAGGTATTAATAAAAATAAGGGAAAGCAAAACTACCAGCGCTGTATTTAAGTCCATCGGTGCGAGTAATGGCTAGTAATTCTGCCTTCAAATATAAAAAGAGGTTGCTAATGTCACATCAATGTAAGTAATATTAAACCTCTAATTATCGATCTTTAAGTTCTTCGATGTAATCCATTCCAGATTTTATAACTGAAACTGTTGCTATTGCCCCTATTGGGACGCCTAATGCTATTACTGGTAATGGTATACTTGCTAAACCGCCAACGACTGCAGCTCCAACTCCAACAACATCCGCTGCCACTTTTGTGATCGGGGTTGCTAGTAATGATGTTATAGAAGCACCCATATTTGTTGTATGTAATGCTCCTAAATAGGTAGCGGTTCCACCAACTAATACTGCATTTGTGAATGCATTTGTGAATGCATTGGTACTTTTTTTAGGTCTATATCGTTCATTACCAGCAGGTGTATAAGTCTTATTAGCATATTGAAACCGTCTTACACCTTTACGTTGGCCTTTAATTCCGGAATGATTAAAATACATGATTAATCGTCATCCTCTTTTTTCTTTTTTATTTTTAACAAACTATTAATTGCTTCCTGATCACCGCTAGCTAGTATTTTGTTCCTTTCAGCATTGCTGGCAATTTCATATTTGAATTTGCTAATCTCCGACTGTCTTTTAAGTTTATCAAATGCTTTTTGATCTCGACTTTTACTATCAATAACTCCAAATTTTTCAAGGGTATTATAGACATTACCGGCAGCTTGAGCCATATTACCAATTGTTTGCATTGTAGCTGCGGCGGTTTCCAAATAGCTTTTACCTTTTCTAGCGGTTTCCTGCTTTTTACCAGAAATATAGCTATCGAGATCGGCAGTAAACTTTATTTTAGCCAATGCTGTGTCCATTTCTTCTTGAGTTAGTTTACTTGCAATCTTCTTTACTTGAGACGCATCTCCCGAATTAATAATTCGTTCTTTCTCCTCACGCTCAGCCTTCTTTGCTTCCTTGGCATCACGGAGTTTGCGCATCTTCTTTTTGTTCTTATAGGTCTCAACTATACCTTTTCTCTTTCGACCAGCGGAAGTTAGAGTACCATCTTTATTCTGATACCTTCTAACACCCCAGTGCATTCCAAGTATTCCGTGGTGTTGAAGCTCGGAATCTGAAATCCTTCTTACTTCCATTTCCGATCCTCCTATTAAATAGAAAAGAGGCCACCTAGATTACTCTAAGCAGCCCCTAATCATTAGTAGTTACTGTCGGCCATTTAATTCATTAAGCCAGTTGTTAAGCATAAGTTTTTCGTTAGGATCATTTGTGTGAGAAAGTCGCTCCTGGATCTCCATGCGGAAATCTTCTGGTGTATGTCCATAACGTCTACCAGAATAGCTTCTAGTCATACTTGATGTATTAGTGCCATACTGGTTTCTACCATAACGGGAATTACCATACTGATTAGTACGGTATGAAGCAGAATATCCATTGTTGTTACCATACATTAGGTCTTCCTCTGGACTTACTTCGCCCATCATAGCGATTCGCTCAATGTGCTCCATTGACTTTAGAATCTTCTCGCCGTTACAAATATCTTGCTCTGTGAAACTCTGTCCAGCTCGTTTTTTAGCCATGATGTCTTCGAGTTCCGCCATGAGCATATCCTCGTATTCAAAAAGTTTTTCTTCCATTTTGATTTTCCTCCTTTAATAAGTTACTACCAGATCTGGTCTGGTGATTTCGATCAAAGGAGTGTTTACAAGGATGTCTTGTGTGCTTGTGTTTACTAGTGACACATTCTGACAACAACCATTGAAGATGCTTATAGGCATATCTACGCTAATGTTAAAGAACTCCTCAACAGCGGCCGGTGTTACTCGCATAGAACTTAAAGGTACTACGGATCCTCCAACAGCTAAAGCCATTGAAATCTCACCTGCTGTTCCACCTGTAGGAATCGCAATATTAGCTTTGACATGCACGCTGTATTCAGCATCGTCATTGTCACTGCAGCACGGACAACAACACCCATCATTAGCCCAAGGTGTCCATCCACTCAACACAAAGAATGTTGAACCTGGATTAAATCTTACTAGTCCTCTATTACAAGGAACTAACACATCTGTGAACACTGTAGGCTGGTTTGGTGCTAGTGTCTGGTCGGTATTATTACCATATGCAGCCATTCATGTCACCTCCTTATGCTGTCGTTCTACGTCCACAACCGTTGTAGTACTGTGTGTTACAGCAATTAGGATTTGGCACTACATAAGCAGGGATTGCAGGTGGATTCAGATAGTTCTCAAGAACTGATGTCTGAACACCATTGTTCTGGATAATGTTAGCCTCAACAGAAGCAAGTTCCTGACGACGCTGTGCATCGCTAACCTGTCTCTGAAGATCTGCAATCTTATCATTCTTGGCATCGAGCTCAAGCTGACAGATCTTATTCATGATGTTCTGAAATCCCTGATTTGTTGAGTTGATAAGGTTCTGAGTGTTTGCTGCCTGGCTAGAGATAACATCTCTAATACCGTCAGACAAAGCTGCCCTATCTGCACAATTCTCAGTAGCAACTGTATATTTGAGATCGGCTACTGCAGCACGATTCTCACAACAACAGTTCTGCTGCTGCATTGCGATGTTGTTTAGTAGATTTGTTAAATTAGCCTGGGTATTACATCTAGAAATCTCAGCATTAGCAAATCCATTAGATACAGCTGTTGTAAGTCCATTGATTCCAGACATTACAGCAGACTGATCGAATCCACGCTGTACATCATTCTGTACAAACATGGTACCAGAGCCGTTTCCGCCGAAGCCTCCATTGCCCCAGGTTCCTCCTGTGAGAGCGAAAAGCATAATGATTACTAACCACCAAGCTCCATCAGCTCCCCAGTTTCCGTAATTTCCGCCGTTACCGTTTCCCATAACAGCTGCGATATCGGCAGCGCTAAGACCGCCATTACCACTAAGTATAGACATGGCTTCATGCCTCCTTAAAAATGATTTATACTACTAAAGCCCTATGTACACTTGGACCATGAGTATACTAATTTCTTCGTCCAACTATCATGTCAGCTATTGCAGCAAACATTTGAAACTGCTCTGGTGACATTTGCTGTTGGATCTGTTGCCCAACCTGTTGAGGGGTCTGATTAGTTGAGTTGGCGAACTGTTTTGAAAATTCGTCTAGTCTATTTCTAGCGCCAATTACGCCACCCAATTGATTTAACAAATTACTTCCATTTTGATTCATGTTTTTTATCCTTTAGCTCCTGGTGAAGTTAATTCGTCTATGAACTTCTTTAAATCTTTTACTTCATTGGTCAATTTCTGTATATCATCTTTAGTAGCAAAATCATTTAAGCTTTCGCCCATCAGATTTACTTGGTATTTAGGCATCTTCTCTTTGATGTCGAAAGCACGAAACATATTAGTCATGCCATTAGAATCTACACTTCTCATGAACATTTCGCTAGTATCTCCTGAGATGAAGAATGCTGTCGAATTTGCATTCATAATGTAGTTCAAAGCCGACTCTTCGCCGCCACTTATAGGTATAAAACCATTCTGTTTACGTGGCTCAGTGCTTTGCTGAACTAAATTATTTGCCTGTGTTTGCATATACGGATTGAAGTTGTTAATAGGCATTATTTAGTCTCCTTCCAATAGTAAACCGGGATTTCATCTCCCGAATCACCTGTATCATAGTAATCTCCGTTAATAATTGTTACAACATGATCATCAGTAGCCACTATAAAAATTCCTTCTCTATGTTCTTTAGCAAATTCTTTAATAGTGTAACAGATAGGACATGTGCTTGGAACTATGAATCGTTTAAAGCCCCGTTTTGTTAGATAGCTATTCCAAACGACACTAGCTGATGGCATTCTATGAAGCATAGAACCCTCTAAACACAGATCCAAATATACATCATTCCAGTCACGATTTAAAGCCTTGCATATAGCTCTAACTGTGCAGTCATCTGTAAACAATCCGGATGGATTAGGGTTATAAAAAATATACATTACTCATCTTCTTTGCTGTCGTCTTTGCCCTGGATCTTCCCTTCTGCTGTATCCAGTGCTCTCTGTATAAACTTAGGTATTGGTACTCCAAGTTTAGATAAGTTTTCGCATATGCTTATTAGTTCCATAAGGATAATATAAATGGAAATTCCATCCATAACACCCGCTGGTAAGTTCATACCAAATAGGAACATTTCGCCAATAGCAAGAACTACGATTTCACCCATCTTCTTACCAAGTCCTGCTCTGAGTATTGACGATTTAATCTTTCCTTTCACCCAGGCATTTGTTAAGCCTGTTAGAACATCTATTCCCATAAGTATTATAGGTAGTAATAGTGTCCATGTTCCATTTGTGAACTGAAACTGCTGAATTAATTCTTTAATCTCTTCCATTGATTCTCTCCTGATCTAGCATTTCGTAGAATCTCCAGCCGGCTTCATCTTTTGACTTGGCTATCGAATCTACAACAAAAGAATTGGATGGAGGATCAAAAATTAGTCGTACTTTACAGTAGACATACTGTGTTGCTTGGCTTATTGCTGCTTCATTATCAACAAACTCGCTCCAGCGATTGGATGAGTCATAGATCCTGAAGTTCCAGTCTGTTGAATCACCCATATGAATTAGGTCAGCAATAGCATTATTAATATGAGTGATTAGTTCTGTGTCGAACGCTGTGTCGTCAGGATAGATGCCGAGCATTTGTTTAATTGTATTGAGTATGCTATCCTCCATAACTAATCTCCTTATAAATGTATTCCTTCAAGTTCTGCTCGTTTAATGAGTATGTCCATATACTTCTCCATAGCATCTATTTGTTCATCATACATTGATCTTGGGCAGGTTGGTGTAAAGTCCAGCTCCCCATTATCCCATTCATTAATCATAATTCTTAATTTTGTAAGTCTTATCCTTAACTGCTTAACTTCTGCTTGGAATCGGTCTTTGTAATCCGCAGATAACATTTGATCGATTGTTGATTCTAATGTTAAAGGTTCCATATGCGTTCCTCCTTAATCTTCTTTTATTGAGTTAACACCACTAATGAACTTAGACATTACAAAACCTCTAACTTGGATAGAGTTCTTCTCAATCTCTACGAACAGCCACTCTCCTTTGTCTTGGAGTATTGTGACTTTCGTTCCCTTCTCATAGATACCTATAATGTTGTCATTCTTTGCTGTTGACTCTGAGGTTCTGACTCTAAGTTTTGGACAGTTAATTGTTCCAACCGTAAGACTGTCATTATTGAAGGTATTAACCTCGAGTGACGGGTCTCCTTCTTCCTGCTTGATGTAAACCTCTTCTTTTGGTTCATCTCTAACTTCCTTTACAGTCTCTATAATGTTCTCAAGATCCTGAATGTCTTCTTCAGCAGGTGTAAGCTTTGGTTCTTCCTGTGAAAAGTTTGTATAGTCTCTATACTTTCTGTTTTTACTCATTGGTTACTCCTTTTCCACGGTGCTTGATCGTTTGGCCGACGTATCACAATATCATTGATAGGCAATTGACTCTCATCTCCATAGTGAATAGCATTGTGAGTGCCGTGACTAACACAAATCATATACTCTGGATCTAAAGCGAAGTCACTCCGCTCCAAAATATCCGTCTGAGTTATTGGGTTCATATGGTGAATGATGACTCGACCGGCAATCTCAAACTCAGGATCACCTAGATCACAACCGTTGTCTCTTAATATAACTTCACGTCTTACTTTTCTATACTCTGGTGACTTGTAGAACTTCTGATTAAGCCAGCGATCAAACCCAAAGGTGTCTTCACCGACTTTGCCTGACAGTTTCAAATATCTGTAACGTTCTATGAATGAATCTAGCTTGATTAGTTCAGAATATGTTCTAATCATTGTAGTCCTCCTCTTCACCATTACCAGTATAGATGGTCATAGCCCTTATTGCTTCTTTGTATCTTTCTTCTGTTTGTTCAGCCTGCTTGATGCTGTCAACTTTTGCTTGGGCTAGAGCGGTTTCCTTTTCTAATTTGGCTTTTTCTAATTGATTCCTGGTTGTACCCAGTTTCAAATAATGAATCAGCAAAGAATCTGAAGCTTTTCCGCCTTTAATTCTTCTCTCAGCCTCGTCAACGGCAAGAGCAATCATCTGATTCTCTCTTGCTTCGATGGTTACAGCTGGTGCAGCAGGCTTAGTTTCCTTTGTCTGCTTCATTTGGTTATTCCTTTCTAAAATTATCCGTCATAAGTACAGTAGAGTACACAGATACCGGAGAAGGTACTAATGTATGGGGCCACTAGTTAGCTACTTTGTAATATTTACTTAGGAGTATCACATTGGTTACTAGAAGTATCTGTGCACTTTACCGTACTTATGCGTAAGTTTGCCTATAGTTTTTGTAAGGCAATTTCCCAAAATATCCGTCGGAGGAATTTTAAAG
>Ga0247611_10002852_pt1 | contig 26780 bp, 43 predicted proteins | sample 177DNAGHGhighgp2_FD_192422 | JGI IMG/M metagenome (GOLD analysis project Ga0247611, IMG submission 192422) | Sheep rumen microbial communities from Palmerston North, Manawatu-Wanganui, New Zealand - 1770 DNA GHGhigh gp2 | ecosystem: Host-associated > Mammals > Digestive system > Stomach > Rumen... | reverse complement strand
AAATATGTTGTTGATGCTATCTGGTGTGCGGATGGGAAACATTGGAGTGATAGGATTTGGGATAATCAGAGGGCATTAGCACAAGACCTTGAAGAAGGTTTATTTGATGTTATTGCTCGTGGTTCTGACCCAAATGTTTTAGCAAAAGAGATAGAAAGTAAATATGATAAGTCTTACCGTAGAGCCAAGTCTTTGGTAAGAACTGAATTAGCACACGTATATAACGAAGCGGCTATGGATAGATATAGAGAAGCGGGGATAGAGATAGTTAGAGTAGTTGCGGCTACTGAAATGTCAAGACAGATAAGTAAGAACAAAACAGTCTATTATCCTTGTGATATCTGCCAGGAACATGATGGAAAAGAATATAATCTATTAACTGCGGTTGAAGGAGAAGATATTCCATTATTCCATCCTAATTGCCGTTGCACGATTATACCTGTCTTAGGAGGTAATTAGTATGCCTCAATACATTTTATATTGTGAGAATAATGGAGACTGCTATGTAGAAGTCCAAGAGATAAGTGATAACACATATCTCTTCTCTTTGGATGAAGACGGTAATCTCTATTACGAGAAGAAAGAAGACGAGGAGGCTGAAAATGTTTAAGGTTGAGAATGACAAGATATGGCTAACCCGCGGAGATAGTGCGGAGTTTAGACCAATTATTCAAGACTATGAAGCCCAAGAAGGCGATAAGATAGTCTTCTCAATGAAAAAGGCTTTATCCGATGCGGAGCCAGCCTTACGAATGGAAGTTAATTTGGGAGATAACATTGAATTCACTCCTGAATTGACCGCAAAACTACCTTGCGGCACATACTTATACGATTTGGAAATCCAGACAGTTGGTGGAGACCATTCTACTTTCGTAAATGCACAAAGATTTTATCTTTTAGGAGACATTGACAATGAAAGAGATTAAGGGACAGTTAAATGTATTTAAGTTCGTAGGAACTTACGATAACACCACAGGAGAATGGAACAAAGAAGCAGTTCCCGCAGATATCAATGATTTCATCTTCTGGATTGAGAATGATGGAACTTGTTATGTAGAGACAAGTCAGAAGTTTGAGTATGATGCCGATACAGGAAGTTTCTATTTAATTATGGAGGTAAAATAAATGGCTGAAAGATATTTAATAGGTAATGTCAAAGGCCCAGCAGGTTTTAGTCCAAGTGCTAAAATTGAACAGAATGCACAGGGTGCAGAGATTACAATCACTGACATCAATGGAACTACATCCGCACAGATTAACCATGGAGATAGTCCAGTCCTTACCGCAGGTGAAGGTATCGCTATTAACAATGGAGTAATCAGTAATACACGAACTGTTCCAACTAAGGTTAGCCAACTTGATAATGACAGTAATTATGTTGGTGAAACAGAAATGAATAATGCATTGGCAAATAAACAGGATACTCTTATCGCAGGCACCAATGTAGTTATTTCTGGAAATGTTATTTCTGCTGTTGGTTCTTCTACACAGACATTAGTTCCTGGTTTAGGTATCAACATCAATAATGATACAGTAAGCATTGATGAGTCTGTTGTAGCAACAAGAAGAAACTTAATGGATTATCAAAAGTCTCTCATTGCAGGCGATAATATCACTATTGCGGCAGATAACACAATCAGTGCTGATGTTGAATATAATGCTGGTTATGGTATTGATATTAGTCAGGATAAAGAAATTAGTGTTAATCTTACAATCCCAACAGACCTTGGACAATTAACTAATAATGCTGGCTATATCAAGACAGAGAATGACCCTGTATTTAACGCAAGTCCCGCACATAATATCACACAAACTGATATTGATAGATGAAATCAGAACACATCTACATCTTATACTGCTGGCGATGGTATCGACATTACAAACGACACAATTAGTGTAGATAATACAGTTGCAAAGAAGACTGATATTCCAGATGTAAGCGGATTTGTAGAAGCGGAAGATTTGGCTACTGTTGCTACTTCTGGCGACTATGCAGATTTAAGTAACACACCTACAATCCCTACTGTTCCTACAAATGTATCTGCATTCACTAATGACGCAGGATATCTCACTTCTTACACAGAGACAGACCCTGTATTTAATGCAAGCCCAGCTGCTGGTATTACAACAGAAGATATTGATACTTGGGATGCTAAGTCTGATTTCTCTGGCGACTATGATGATTTAACAAATAAACCAACTATTCCTTCCAAGACTTCTGATTTAACAAATGACAGTGGCTTCATTACCGCCGCACAGGTCCCACAGGAATTACCTACTATTACTTCTGGTGATGCTGGAAAAGTATTAGGTGTTAATAGTGGTGAAACAGGAGTTGAATGGATTACACCAAGTGGTGGAGGTTCAGAAGACGCGGCCTTGGTCTATGTTATGAATAGCAAAAGTGCAAGCGAAAATACAAAATTAGCACAAGATATTGCTAATGGTATTATTTATGATGTTATTCGTGTAAAGGAATATCAAGGTTATTATGATTATTACCATTATTCTGGCCCACAAGATAATAATTCTATAAATTATGTATTGAATTATTTCCATTTTGATGGGACTGTTTCCACTGGTAGTATCACAAACGGCTCATTGAAAGCAATGACTGTAATGGTTAATAAAACTACTGGTAATTTAACAATTTCATCTGGTATAGAAGCCCAATTGGATGGAAGATATATACAAGTTAATAATACTGTTAAATCTGGTTGGACTACTGCGAGAGAAGCATTTACATATATCAAAGATAATTATGCTCTTAAATCAGAACTTCCAGAAGATGAACTCCCAGCAATTGCCGCAGGAGATGCAGGTAAAGTATTAGCAGTTAATTCCACAGAAGATGATGTTGAATGGATTACACCTTCTGGTGGTTCTTCTTATACCGCAGGTAATGGTATCGCTATCGCTAATGATGAAATCAGTGTTGATACATCAGTAGTTGCTACTAAGTCTGATTTATCAGGCAAGCAGAACACTTTAACCCCAGGTTCTGGTATTACTATTCAGAATGATGTAATTTCTGCTACTGGCGGTGGTGGTTCTATCAACATTGATAACCAGACAATCATCAATGATAATGGCACTTATAAGACTGCTGTTGGTGGTTATGTAAGTGGAAGCGGACAAGCCACTACTTATGTATCTGGCGGTAGTGCTTCTACAACAAGAATTGTTGCTGAAAATTCTACACTTACAAATAATATCCAGTATTCCAATATAGTTTCTGGAAGTGGCGTGTTATATGTAAGTTATACAATGAATATACTCGGTCAGACTTATGATGTAACAAATCAACCATTTAATTATGAGTCTAATCGAAGTAATCTCGCTTGGAGCCAGGGCGGTGGCTATGGTCCCGAAGGCTGGGTCGGTAGTATTTGACATAATACCGATAGTAATCATAATTATACAGGTATTTGGAGCATGTCCTTCCAAGGTGGAAGTTGGTCCGCAGGTGACACAGTTTCACTTGATAATTTTAAAGTTGGAACAACTTCTGGTGGAACTGATATTTATGATGGAACAGGTTCAACTATTACATTTAATAATGGTATTCAGCCTGGTTCTGGTTCTTTATTATTGTTCCCTTCTGTTGTTTCATTTGAAAATGGACAGACATTCAGTTGTTCTTCTGGTGATGAAACAGCAATTACATTAAGCGGACATATTGCAGTTTATGCACCAAATAGTCAAACACCATATGAAGATTATGATTTCTCTGATACATATTACTTTGAAAATGGAGGTAATACATTTAGACGCCGTAATTCAGGAATGAGCCATACGGTAGAAGTTAGTGCTGTTGGATTAAATGTAAGTTCATTCACACAAAATCCTCCAACATGGACTTATAATGGTATTTCTGGTTTAAGATTTGATACAAATAATACCCACGGGGATGATAGTACAACAGTGCTTACTAACTTAACACTAAGTATGGGCGGTTCTGTTACTTATGTTCCTATTGATAGTAATTTCATTCCTATCGCATTCGACCGCGGTTGGTATCAGGAACAGGATGGCAGATGGAACATTAGCTCTGCTCCTATGTATAACGGTCATCTTGTAGTCTATGATACAAATCATCAGAATGGTTGGTATCTCACAGCAGATGGCACAACAATCACATTAAATCCATGTCCATGGAATAGTAATAACTAATTGGGTGGGAATGGTTAATCCATTCCCTTCCAATCATATTTTATATAAATGAGGGCTAATCTCTGATTAGAACTCTTGATTATAGAGGGCAGTGAAACACCTGAACTCAAAGGAGAAACAAATATTATGGATGAAAACAAAGAAGTTGTAGATAAAGAGGGTCAGCCAGAAGACAAAGAGACTGAAACTAAAACCTACACACAAGAAGAAGTAGATGCGTTATTACAGGCAGAGACGGACAGACGCGTTAGTTCCGCACTTAAAAAGGCCGAAAAGAAGAACGCAGAAAAACTTCGTGAAGCACAAAAATTAGCACAAATGAACGAACAAGAAAAATACGAGTATGAACTTCAACAGCGTGAAAACGCAATTGCGGAAAAGGAAAGAGAATTAGCCTTGGCAGAGAATAAGGCAGAGGCTTCTAAAATCCTCGCAGAGAAGGGCATTTCCGTAAGTCTTGTAGATTTCGTAGTAGCAGAGAGTGCGGAAGATATGGCTACTAACATTGACCTCTTGGATAAGGCATTTAAGGCAAGTGTCAAGGCAGAGGTTGAGAAGAGATTAGCATCTAACGCTCCAAAGAAATCTTTACCATTGGATAAGGCTATTACGAAAGAAGATTTTATGAAGATGAGTGTAGATGAACTTATGGCTCTCAAACGCGAGAACCCAGAAGTCTATAACGCACTCAAATAATTGGAGGTTAATACAATGGCAAGCAAATATGATACAGCAAATATCAAGACCTTCGATAATGAAGTTCTTGAAACTAAATTAGAGAACCAGTTAATTACTAAGTTAGATATGAACCAGTTCATCACTCTCGACAACTCTTTAACAGAGGCTCCTGGTATGACTAAGAGAATTAGAACTTATGTTGGTACAGGTGCAGTTGAGGACCTTGAAATGGGCGAAGGTAATACAGAAGTTATCGGTTCTCAGTTCTCTGATGTTCCTTATGAAGTTAAGACAACTCAGGGTAAAGTTCCTTTCTATGATGAACAGCAAATGAATGACCCAGTTGCTATTGATAAGGCAATTGAACACCTTGCAGAAAACATGGTTAATGATGTTACTGTTAAGGTAGTTGCTGAACTTCGTAAGGCAACAAATGATATTGATACTCTCGATTTCTCTGGCATTGTTGATGCAATCGCTGAAATGCCTGATGAAGAGGAAAACGACATGTATCTTCTTATGAACAAGAAAGCATATGCGGCAGTCCAGAAAGCATGCAAGGATGAACTCAAGTATGTTGAAGCATATGTCCGCAGAGGCTATGTTGGAACTCTCGCAGGTGTTCCTATCTATGTTACTAAGGCTCTTTCTAACGCAGACCCAGATGCTGAGACACCAGTTGCAGAACATGCAGAAGCTTATCTCGCATGCAAGTCCGCAATTACATGCTTCCGTAAGAAGGGTGTAGAAACAGAACAGGAAAGAGACGCAGACCACAGAAAGACAACTATCTATGGTCGTGATGTTAAGGTTATCGCTTTAACAGATGCTACAAAAGTATTCAAATACGAAGCATAGTAAGGAGATAGCCTATGTTAGAGAACATTAAGTTAATACTTGGTCCTGCCGCAGAAGGCAAGGATGAACTTCTAACACTCCTTTTGGAGTTAGCAGAAGATGATGCCATCTCTAAAACTGGAAATACTGATGTTCTCTCTATGAGTTCTGTAATAACAGAGATGGTAATTTATAAGTTCAATAGGCTTGGCACAGAAGGTCTTGAAAGCGAAGATTATTCAGGGGTTAGGTATTCCTACACTTCTGATTACCCTCAAAGCATCTTATCCGCTCTTGAAGCGATTAAGAAAAGCCAGAAGGGAAACGGAGGTTTCCGTATCCTATGGTAATCAATAGAAGTGAAGTTAAGGCTACCCTTAAAACAATGGGCGGACAAGACGAATACGGCCAAGACCTAATTGACGCACTTGAAGAAAAACCTATTACTCTTACTTTTGGATTATACAATCACAAGCAAACCGATGATGTTAGATATCAAGATGTGGAATACACAGGCTTAACTGCTTACGATGTTTCTGATAATCAAATCATTGCCATAGACGATAAGGAATACAAGGTTCTTTTCGTTAATCCTTTTGGAAGAATGAACCAAGTATTCCTTCGTCAAAATTAACTCTTTCAGAAGTTTGTCGTAGCGATTCAGTATGGCAACAATAGTCGGATTAAAAGAATTAAATGGTAAGTTAGATAAGTTAAGTAAGCCACAAGTGAAAGAAGCCATCGGTAAGGCTTGTATGGTCGTAGAAGCCAAAGCAAAAGATAAGTGTCCTTCTGACACTGGCCTCTTGCGTGATAGCATTACTTCTGAATGGAATGAGGAAGAAGGCAGAATAGGAACTAATTTATACTACGCTCCATATGTTCATCAAGGAACTGGTATCTACGCTGTAAATGGCGATGGCCGCCAAGATGTTCCTTGGGTTTATATGGATGATGAAGGTAATTGGCATACTACTTCTGGACAGCAACCACAACCATTCCTTGCTGATGCATTCGCTGAAAGCCAAGAGGAAATTACAAAGGTTTTTGAACAAGTAATAAAGGAGGCTATTGGTAAATAATGATTGACTATAAACCTACATTAGTTAATGAATTAAAGACCATTGGTCTTCCAGTTCATTATGAATTATTTTTAACAAGTAAAACAGAACTTCCTTGTATCTCCTATCAGGAACAGAGTAATATCTCTCAAAGTGAAGGAGATACATTGAGATATTCTGGTGTTACTTTTCGAGTTAAAGTATGAGCGAAGACAGTAAAAGAAATCGCTAAATACTCATTACAAATTGATGACCTAATGCGTGAATTGGGCTTTGTCCGCATTAACGCCAATGAACTTTGGGTTGATGGAATAGGACAGAACCTTCTCACTTATAGAGGCTTAGGTCAAGAAAAAATTGGAGGTTAAATAACATGGCAGATACAGTACATGCTGGTATTTTAAGTAAAGGTGTCGAGTTCTATCTTGACGGTACAAAAGTTGAGAACTTACAGGAGTTCCCAGACCTCGGTGGTGCCGCAGAGCAGGTAGATGTTACTACTCTTGCAGACGGCAACTATGTATATATTAATGGTATCAAGGACTTCGGTACTCTTGAATTTACATTCCTCTATGACAATAAGTCTGGCACTTCTAACTATCGTGTTATGCGTGCCGCAGAGGAAGACGGTTTGACACATCAGTGCAAGGTTAAGTTCCCTGATACAACAGAGTTTGCTTTCCAGGGTCAGGTTTCCACTGCTGTAACTGGTGCTGGTGTTAATGCGGCTTTACAGTTCGTAGCAACAATCAACCTTAATTCTGACATCACAGTAACTAACCCACAGGCTTAGTTTTAATTACGCTTATAGGGGCGGAGTAGAATACGCTCCGCCCTATTTTTTATTAGATAAAATTAAAGGAGAATGAATATGCTTTACTATACATTTACAGTTAAAGACAATGATTACAAGTGCCGTTTAGGTGCAAAAGAATGTGTTGATTTGGAAAAGAAGTTAGGAACTAACCCTCTTAATATCTTTATGAAAATCGCACAGACACAGGAACTTCCTTCCCTTGAAGTTATGATTACAATGCTCCATGCTTCTTTACAGAAGTATAATCACGGAACAACTATGGAAACTGCATATGATATTTATGATGAATATGTAGATGAAGGTCATAACTTAATGGATTTAGTTAATGTGATTATGGAAGTTATGAAGGTATCTGGTTTAATTCCAGAAGAAGTTAAAGAGGACGATAACGCAAAAAACGCAGTGAAGGTCATCCAGAAGTAGATGACCCTCCCAAAACTCTCACAGAGTTATTCAATAGGTTAATGCCAGCCTGCTTGCGGGCAGGTGTTTCTGTTATTGACTTTTGGGATTTAACTCTTGGGGAGATGATGGCAATTTTGCGAAATTATAACGAGGAACAAGAAGATAGGGCGAGGGTACAAGCTGCTATCAATTACAATAGAGCATCATTGATAGCTGACTTTGTTACCCTACGCTTTAATGGGAAACCTATACCTTCCTTTGAAGAGACCTTTCCTAATATCCAACAGCAGAGAATGACTGAGGAAGAAAAGAAAGAACTCGAATACAAACAAGCAATGTTCTTGAAAGAACAGATGGAGTTTGCGGCTAAGGCACATAACGCAAAGAGGGCCGCAACGCAAGATGGAGGTAAAGGCTAAATGACATTAGAAAAATTAGTTGTCATAATCACGGCTGAAACAAAGCAACTTGAAAAAGCCATTGATAGAGTTAAAAGCCAACTCTCTACATTAGAAAGTGCCGCAGGTAAGATAGGTAGCAGGCTAACTAAATCATTTAACAAATCTGCTTCTGGATTTAGTAAGATGACTAAAAGACTTGGTTTAGTTGGTCTGACTGCTGGCATTATTGCTTTCGGCAAGTCAGCCGTAGATGCCGCATCAGACCTTCAAGAGTGACAGAATGTAGTTGAAGTCGCTTTTGGAGACGCGGTAGGCCAAGTTAATCAGTTCGGTAAGATAGCGATAAAACAGTTCGGTCTATCTGAACTCGCTGCCAAGAAATTGGCTGGTAATTTTATGGCTATGGCTGATGGTATTGGTCTCTCTAATGAGGCTGGTGCCAAGATGGCTATACAATTGTCAGGTTTAGCCGCTGACATGGCTTCTTTCTTCAACACTTCTACTGAGGCTACTCAACAAGCATTACAAGGTATCTTTACTAATCAAACAAGAGCCTTGAAACAGTATGGTGTTGTAATGACAGAAGCAAACCTCGAAGCATTTAGAATGGCGAGAGGTATTCAAACTGCTTACTCTCAAATGAGTGAAGCACAAAGGGTAGCGTTAAGATACAACTATGTATTACAGGCTACCGCAAACGCACATAATGATTACGCAAGAACAGCAATGACTTGGGCTAATCAGATGCGTTTATTAAGTAATAACTGGAAACAACTTATTACTTCTGTTGGTAATGGTTTAGTTCAGTTATTAACACCAGTAGTAGCAATACTTAATAAAATCCTCACAATGGCTATTGCAGTAGTTAATGCTATTGCAAAAGTATTTGGCGGAAAAGGTATTTCTGGTGTTTCTTCTGGCGGTGGAGGCGGTTCTCCAATCGGAGGATTAGCCGATGATGCAGAAGATTTAACTGATAACCTTGGTGATGCTACTGGTGCCGCTAAAAAGTTCAAGGCTACTATTGCAGGCTTCGATGAACTCGAAACCCTTAATCCGCAACCTTCCGATAGTGGAGGTGGAGCAGGAGGCCTTGGTGGAGGCGGAGTAGATGTTGGAGACTTAGACAGTTACTTCGACTTTATGGAGGAGGATGGCTTACTTGGTAAGTTTGAAGACTTCATGAAGAAACTCAAAGCATTGATGGATGCTGGGGACTGGGAAGGCGTAGGTAAAGAAATCGCTGGCGTTCTCAACAAACTTATGTATTGGCTTGATGATTGGCTATTAAAGTTTGACGAGTGGGGCACTAAATGGGCGACTATTACCGCACGCATCTTGAACGGTGTAGTAGAAGCATTTGACTGAGAGTTCTTTGGTAAGTTAATTGCAGACGGTTTAAACGCTATAATTCATATCTGCAATGCATTCCTTGAAACCTTCAATTCTTTGGCTCTTGGAGAAGGTATTGGTAGAGCCGTTAATAGTTGGTTCGATAATATAGATTGGACTGGCTTAGGTCATTTCTTTGCTAATAACCTTAACTTCTTTATCGACATTGCCGCAGGCTTCTTCGATAAGATTATTAACCAGGCTTATGAGAATGGCCAGAAGTTAGGAGAAGCATTTAACGCTTTCATTGATTGGATACATTGGGATAACTTATCTCGTGCTATCTGGGAAGGTTTAAACTCTATCGCTGAAACCATACACGGTTTTGTTGATATGGTTAATTGGGAAGAGTTAAAGACCAAAGTTTCAACTGCATTACAGAATATCTTTGATAATCTTGATATGGAACGCATCAAGACCGCAGTTGCCGATTTTGTAAATAATATAATGGATTTCTTAAAGTCTATTGATTGGTATCAGATTGGTCATACTGTTGGTGAAATGCTTTCTGGTGTTGATTGGCTTGGAGTATTCAAGGATGTTAAGGATAGAATTATCTGGCCTGCATTTAAAGGCTTCTGGGATGGCTTGATGGCCGATGGTAAGAACCTATTACTTGGATGGGTTGGTAAGATTAAGTCTTGGTTAGAAGTAAGTTTCTTCGGTCCAATAGTAAAAGCAATCATGACTATTGTGGCTGGTAATGTAGTCCTTGGTACTTTAAGGGGATTTTTCAAGGGAGACTTCTCAAAGTCTTTACTTGGTGCCTTTACTGATAGTCTTGGATGAGTATTAACCAATGTATTAGGTTTCATTCCTGGCTTCTGGGATAAGATAGCCAAATCATTTGGTAATAATGGAACTAATTTAGGTCCATTCGTTCATGATGTAATGAAGAATGGCCCTGTTAATGCAATTAAAGAAGCACTTGAAACTGTTCCTATTTGGCTTGAAACATGAGGAATGAGATTTAACTCTATTTTTGAAAGTGCGTTAGTAGATGGTGCTGGGAAGTTTAAGGCTTTCGGAACAGCAGTCCAAGGTGTAACTGGTATTTCTACTGCTGGCTTTGCCGCAATTACCGCCGCAATATTATCTCTTACTTCCTCTTATGGAGGTCTTGGCGGAGCAGTTAAGAGAATAGGACAGGTATTTAGTGATGCCGTTAAAGGTGTTAAAGATTTTGCTAATAGTATTGGTTTCTCTGACAAGATTGAAAAATTAAAGAAATCTCTTTCCAATATGGTTGAACCTTTGAAGAAGATTTATGATGCTCTTGGAAAGTTAAAGCCAGTTTGGGAAGTAGTGTTCGTTACATTATCCGCAGTTATTGAAGTTGCACTTAACGCAATTGTTGCGGCAATTGGTGCGGTTGTTGATGTAATCAGTGGATTGGCCGATATCATTGGCGGTGCCTTAGATGTTGTTGTAGGTATCGTTACGCTCGATGGAGAACTTATAGTTAAAGGTTTCAAACTCATGGGCGAAGGTATTGTCGGCGTATTCAAAGGCTTATGAGACGGTATTGTTAATCTTGTTAAGGGTATCGTTCAGGCTGTTGTTGATTGGTTCAAGAACCTTAAATATCAACTCATTGGCGACCCTATCGTAATTGATATGGTTAATGGCATTATTCAAGTCTTCACGCAGTTTGTATCAGATGCCGTAAGAGTATTTGAAGGCTTCGTAGAAATGATTACTGGTATATTCCAAGCAATCTGGGATGCGTTAATTATAATTATGAATGGCATCAAGGATTTCTTATTCTTGACTTGGGAAGCCATTAAGAACTTTGCTATTGAAGTCTGGACTAATATCAAGAACTTCATCTATGAGATGTGGATGGCTATTAGTTCTGATACTACTGATATCTGGACTGTTATTCATGAGTTCCTTGATAATATGTATGAGACTATCACGACATTAGTTAAGACAGTCTGGGAGAACTTACATAACCTTATCGAGACTTGGTGGAACACAATTAAAGACACCACTGAACGCATCTGAACGGCTATTAAGACTTGGTTGATTGATTTATTCAACTTACTCAAAGAGACTATTACACGCTGGATGGAGACAGTTAAAACTACTATCTCTACTGGATGGAATAACATCAAGAGTAAGACAGAAGAAATCTGGAACCATATTAAGTCATTCATTACAGATGCTTGGAACAGTATTAACAGCAAAGCAAAAGAAATCACAGACAGCATTAGAAATGTTTGGACTTCTGCTTATGATAAGATTACGCAGAAATGGAGCCAGTTTAAGAGTTTCTGGTCTGGCGTTTGGGAAGGAATTGCTGATACTGCTAAAACTGCTTTAAACTCTGTTATTAGACAGTTAAATAGATTTAGTTTCAGTATTCCAAGTTGGGTTCCTTTCGTAGGTGGTAGAAGTTTCCAGATGGATATCCCTTACTTGGCTAATGGTGGTATCATCGATAATCCAACAGTAGCAATGTTAGGTGAGTATAGCGGAGCCAAGAGTAATCCTGAAATCGCCGCACCGCAGTCATTACTACAAGAAATAATTACACAAGGCAACAATGATTTAATTGATGTTTGGGTTCAGACAACAAGACAGATTATTGAAGCCATTGATGGTGTTGATGTATCTGTTGCTATTGGCGATGAACAAATCGCCCAAAGTGCGAACAGAGGAAACAACGCTTATAAACAAAGAACAGGAAAGCCTCTCTTCTCTATGTAAGGTAGAGAGGGAGGCTTCCCTTCATATATAAAGGAGGTATTTAAATGCCAGCATTGATAAATGGATTAGGCGGACAATATGTTTTTGGTATTGGCAGTAGTCCTTCAAGCACATATTACAATACTTTCAACGCAAAAAGCATTAGACAAAGTTGAGAGAGTTTAGCCAGTGAAGATAGTGGTAGAACACTTGATGGAGTCATGCATATATACTGGGTCCAAAATAAACTCCGCAAGTTTGAAATTATAATGCCACCTTGTACTTATAGCACTATTCAAGGAATAATCAATATATGTCAAGGTAAAGAGTATTATATCACTATTTGAGACCCTTCTGTTGGAGGTGAAGCGACTTATCATGTATATACATCAAACGCAAGTTCTGATATGTATAGTGGCATAGTCCGCAATGGTCTCTGGGAAAACTTTGAATTTCACGCAATTGAGTTAGGAGACTAATATGAAAGCAAAAATAGATGTTTATAAAAAGAGAGACCCGCTAAACTACCAATGGAGTAAGTTTGATGTAAATACAACAGAAAAAGAAAAATATGATATCTATTTTAAAAATAGATATTTAACTAATAAAGCATATGAAGAATATGAAGATTTAACAACTCTTGACAATGATTATGTTGCTTATAAAACATATCAAGCAAAGCAAGACAACATTTATTCCTATTGGAAAACAGAATATCCTGACTGGGTTAATTTCCAAGAGGGAACAATGGGTGAGACTATCCCACAAGATAGAAAGTTTTATACTGAACGCACATGGACATCAGATAATGTAGATGTATGGTTTAAGATTAGACATGATGCAAGTAAGACACCAAATGGATACAATACTACAATTAACCAATCAGAAGTTTTAACTATCAGAAATTATGAGCGTTATTCAGCAAAGCCAATTATTACTTCTGCTAATACATATAGTATGAAACTACCTATGGTTCCAACTGTAACTCAATGGTATCCAACAGCACAAAAATTACCAGAAACACATTATTTTGATGGATATGGTATTTATAAAATAGATACTCAAAGATATTCTACACAGTTATATTGGCGTCTTAGATTTGATGGAAATGATTATTATTTACAATTATGTGAATTGATTGATAACTCAAAAGGCTATAAGTTATTCACAGAGGGTAAATATGTTTTGATATTTTATAATGAAGTAAAACTAACAGGAAAGTTCTATTATGGATATGGACCAAATAGTAAATACTATGGAGATTATTATTACTATACATATAATAGCAGAGATGGTGAAACAGGAAATAAAAATACTTGCGGATTAGAGCGTAGTTTTCAAATACCTTTTAATGATGAGTATGCATATATTCAATATTTTACATTAGATTTCACAATGAATGTAGATGCTGAAATTACTAATTATTATGTTAGTAGTGATACATTTAAACAACAATCAAAAAGTGATGGATTTAGATATATTCCTATGTTTGCCTCAAAAAATAACTTAACTGGTAGATATGAAGATTTTACTGAATACGGTTTTGCTATGAACTGAGGAAATGGTTCTAATGTAATTAAATATAGAACTTGTGAATTAAATCCTAATAGATATAACTGGGTTAAAATTGATGGTAAGTGTAATGGATATGTTGTTCATCCAAAACTTACTTTCTGTGGCAGACACACCGAAGACCACCCTTGGCCTTATGCATATACCTATCAAATCAAAGATAAAAGATTTGAGGTGCTTGATGGTTATTACTCTCCTGACGCAGAAGATAATATCTTATATACGATAATTGATAATGCTTGCGGCGATTATGACTTGTCTCAAATTGGTCCAGATGGCCCATTAGCACTTAATACTACAAATAAAGCAATTCCAAAAGTCCATATATCTTGGACAAGGGAAATGAAGCAGTATTGGGATTATTTGGGTGGTCATTATGACTATCAGACTATGAGACCAGCAAAAATTGAGTATAGATTGCACATGCGTAAGAATGGACTTATTTGAAGTGATTGAGATATAATTACAATTTATGGGGCTACTTATCATTTTTCTTTTGAAGATTATGATATCCATACTTATTACAGTCACTATGGTTCAACAACCTACACAGAGAAAATGCCAATTTATGGATTATTATCCAAGTATGGTATTTCATTTGGTACTCAAAAAAATAGTGCTGAGGGTATTCCTGAATTATTATGGGAAAATGCCGTGATGCCATATGGTAGGGGATGAGATTGATATGATTTAAGACTTAGTAATAAACGCCAAGGTTTTGGACCAGGGAATATAACTAATTGAATATGGTATAACGGTCCAGAAAATCAGTCAGCACATATGAATTATGCTGGCCCATATGATGCGGATTTTTATGCTTTTAAATCAGGTGAAGGAACATGGTTTGACACTGCATATATGGAGTTGTCTATATGGCCAGATTTCAACGCTTATAGTGCTAATACAAAGTATAAAGGTTCAAATGAAAATCTTGAATTAAACAAAAAAGGATATTGGTATGTCGATGGAGATAGATTAGCAACATTTAATCAAAACATCAACCTTGCTGGAACAGATAATCAGATTAAATTACCAGAACGAATAGTTCAATATGTTCCCGCAAATAAGTTTAATTCAGATGGTTTGCACTACTGGTTTGAGACGAAGAGTATGTCCTTGGAGGATTATAATAATTATATTCCTCGTTTCAATCTTGAAAACGATTTTACAAGTTTTGACGGTGCTTGAAATCAGACAGTAATTGACCTTGATACTTTGAGATATGGTTATAGTTATCCAATTGACATGTTCTCAGAGCCAGGTCCATTAGTTCGCTATATTTCCAAGCAAGAAGCCATTGAAGTATTAAATCATTGAAATACTAATGATTATACACCTAAGTCTTACTCCGAAATGAAAAAAGAGTCAGGTCGTAATAGATATTCACGCAAACCAATAGCGACGCATGATAATTGGCATTTTATTGGTATCGCCACAGACCAATTATTTATGAAGGTATTCCCTTCTTATGATGATGTATTTGGTTATAACATTAATTCTTCTACCTCATTAGAAGAATGCTTGGAGTATGATTATATTCCATTCTATGTTGAAGTAACCAAGAAAATACCTGCAAGAGAAGCGTGGTATTTAACATATGACCTTTATTGGACTGAGTTCTTGGGTAGGGCGGTAAATGATGACGATTATACACAGTATGAGAGTTATCATAATTATAATGTTTGGGTTCGTGATGAAGATAAAGAACCTGAAAACACTTATGAACTTTTGGAAACATTCCTTGAAAGAAAAGTAGATTACATGATTGTCGATGAGTTAGGTAGGTTCCCAACTAATACTTTGGTTCCAGTCAAACATTGGCCTGAAATGTTATTTACTGATAAGCATTTCAAGGATATTCCAATAATCGAATATGTTGAAGGTGGTCCAGAGGCCCCATATCCAGAACTTGGTTATTATCCTCCAAAGAGAGAAATTAAAGAAGACCCTTATATTTCTGGAAATGGATGGCAAAATCTTTTGAATGAATATGTTGGAACATTTAGTTGGCATTTCCCATTACACTATTATGGTCGTTTTGGACAATGGCTTAAAGAACTTGTAAGTGCGGCTTGATATACCCAAGATGGAACCTTCATTGACGCAGGATGGCAATTAGATACATATACTGCTACCATCACTCCAACAGTAGGCTATGATAATGCCGCAAAGACCATTGAATTGTGGAATCAAATAGCGTATATGCTTAAATTTGGTATGTCTGAAGAGTCTTGGTGGTATGACTTATGACAGTATGTTATATCTAAACCAGATGAGGATATAATGGCAGAGTTTAATGCTGACATGTATCCAGCGGCAGACACATATTTAAATCTTGTATTTAAGAATGGTATGCACGCAGGTGAAGCAAGTCCATATATTAAAGAGATGTATTTTGATGACGCTTACACAAGTTTATTCTACCGTCATTGCGAAGATACACACACTTACTTCTCTACTGGAAAAGCGGGCGAGATATATACAGAGCCAGGTATTGATGTTGAAACTACACTTAATTTAACATCTATCGAAGATACAAAGAACCCACTTTACTTTGATACTAACTGTTTCTCTTATGAGAAAGTTGGAGTTGTTGAAGTAGATGGACCTGGATTGGTAAGAGATAGAAAAGTATCTTCTACTAATTTTGCTGAATATCCAAAAGGTGGTATTAAAGATGGTTTCTGGTATTCATACATTGGAACCAATGAAACACTTGACTTTGAATGGAATGATGAAGATTTGCGTTCTGTTCCTGATTATAATATTGATATTAACACCTCCGAAGATTTAAGCATAGGCGATGTAGCAGGTGCGTCATTTACGGTTCAAGTTCAAGGAACAGTAAAAGAACTTATCAAGTATCTTGGTAGAAAATGCCATTTATGGTATGACTTTAAGAATGCTGGTGAATACAGTAATTATGGAACATTTACAATTTCTGAAATTACATTTGCTAACCATTCTGTAAGTAATGTAATTGCTTATGATAATATCAAGAAGTTCGATAAGCCTGTATTAGATTACTTGTTATCAGAAGAAGTTCAGGCAATGTTCCCTATGACCGCAAAAGAAATGTGGCACTTAATGTGCGATTATTGCGAGGTTCCTTATAACGCCCAAGACGAATTCCTTAATAGTGATGCAGTTGTTAATGGGGCTTTTGGAGATAATAACTTAACTGCAAGACAAGTAGTTAGTTATATCGCACAAATCGCTTGCGGATACATCGCATGTAATAGAGAAGGTTTAGCGGAAATCAGAAACTTACTTCCTACTCGAAGAAACTTCTCCACATGGAACAAGAGTAAGAGAGTTCCTTTTGAAACTACTACTTATAGCACTTTTAATAAGAACCTCCCTCCTTTATACGACTATGAAGCAATTCAGACTGGGGCAAGTTCTAACTGGACTTATTACTCCAAAGGAGACCAGAAAACGCAAGTATTAAATGAGTTCCCTATTGAGTTAATGGATACAGTATCTTATAACTCTGCTAATGGAACGAACTTTATTAACTTCCGTAAAGATATTAACTCTATTCTCGATATAAGCGATAACCCATTTATCTTCAATGTTGAAGATGAGGCTACTGCAACAAGAATTACTGATAATATCTTAGACCAGTTCTGGCTTGTCTATCCAATAGACCGTGAATACATAAAGGATGGTTATGAGGTAAATGCGGAAATATACAATGGAGATATTTCTACATTCGACTTTGATTTAGATGACCTTGGAATTACAGTTCTTCTACAATTAACGAATAACCGCAATTACCGCTTCTTTATTCCTACTGGTGTTAATGTTTCTGCTACTGGTGTATCCCTTAAAGCAAAAGGTCAATCTACTTATAGCCAGAAGATGATTGATACAGAACTTACCCGTCAGGTAGATGTAATCAGAAATGCGGTCAAAGAGACCCGTCTCTTAATCCCTGATGCATTACCTACTACTCTCAACGAGATGAATGAGGATATAGATAATCTTCAAGACGGTTTAAGTTCTACTCAAAGTGAGTTCGGTTCATTCAAGACCAATACAGAAAGCAACATTTCAAGTATTGTTAGCACGAATGAAAGCCAATGGACTTCTATCAGAGGTAATACTGGTTCTATTAACTCCTTACAATCAACAGTAAATGGATTAAATACAGAGACTACACAAAATACTAATGATATCCAGTCATTGACAAATAGAACTTCTACTATCGAGAACACGATGGCTACTCAGTCATATGTTGATGATAATAACTCTATAACTTCCAATAGCAATAGTGTAAGCGTTGAAAGTGGAGGCCAGACATTGACCTTAACCGCAGATGCGGAAGGCTACTTAACTATCTCTTTTGGAGATTTAAGTTGGAAGTTGAAATTAGAACAAGAAACGGAGGGCAACTAATGAGCCAAGAAGTTCAAATTATTGCTGGCATCCTCGTTTTAAGTCAGTTGGTTCAGGCTTTCTTAACCTTCCATAACGCAAGAAAAGAAGCGTCAAAACCAATAGACGAATTACGAGAGGCAGATGCGAAACAAGTGGAAGCCATTAGCAAAATCAAACGAGATATTGAAACTATGAAGATTGATATAGACCATGCTTTTGATAAATATCGTGCCTTAGAACAAAGCACTTTGGTGCTGGAAAAGGCCATTCTCGCTTTAATCGAGCATGAGTTGGATGGTAATCATACCGCTAAACTTGAAGAAAGTAAGCAAGAATTGGAAGATATCATCTTTCATAAAACAAAATAAAAAAGAGACCGTGATAATTCACGGTCTTCTTTTTTTTTGGAGTTTGTGCTACGTTTTGTGCAACAATCTCCGCGAACGGCCTGGTTAAGCCAATCTCATGGTTCCTGAGGGACTTTTGCCAAGGTCTGAAAAAATGAAAATCCGCATAAAATGGGCCTATTTGACAACTCATTTTTTCATTTTCCGCTACGGTTTGTGCAACATTTGTGCTACACTGTTGGTGGAAGGAAGGTGGCGTTATGAAGTATTCTACTTGGTCTGTAAGGAAATTGAAGAACCGCAAAGGACAGCCATGGCAAGGCGTATTGAAGTATAAGAATGCGGAGGGTAAATGGTGTAATAAGAGTAAGGTCTTTCCAGAAGCAAAGGGTAAGAAAGAAGCGGAAAGACTTACAGAGGCTTGGTTTGATGAATTAAATGCGGAAAGTGAGAAAAGAGAGGAAAGTTCCTATACTTTGAATGATGCTGTATTGAATTACATTGAACTGCAATACAATAAAAATCTAATTGAGGCTTCTACTCTTCATTTCAATAAAAACAAAGTGGCAAATTATATTGAGCCTTATATTGGTAATTTGGTCTTTGCGGAAGTGGAACGCCATGACTTAGAAGCATGGATTACAGAACTTCATAAGAAGGGCCTGAAACAATCTACTATCTATGCCTCATATTCTATTCTCCGTAAAGCCTACACCTATTACTACAAGATGGGCGATATCCCGCATAATCCTTGCGTTATTACCGTTCCAAAAGGTAAGCCAAGACAGAGCCATATGACAGGGACGCAGATGACAGAGTTTGTATCTGCGGTTAATAAGGAATACAGGCCAGAAGACAAAATGTATTTGGCAATCTACCTTGCGTATTATGGAGGTTTAAGGCGTAGTGAAATCTGCGGTCTTAGGTATCGTGATATCGACCTTACCGCCAATACTATCTCAATTACTTCTGCTGTTGGAATTGGTGATGATGGGACATATATGAAGAACCCAAAGAACAGGTCTTCTGAACGCACCTTCGACCTTGTCCCGCAGCTTAAAGAGATACTTACTTACCATTATAATTACTACCGTCCTGAACCGTCTTACTTCGTTATCGGCAAAGACGATGAGTATCTCTCACCTGATGCTCTTGGAAATAGATTCGCAGAGTTTGTAGCGAAATATGAATTGAAAGATGCGTTTGATAAACCCTTAACGCTCCATAGTTTGCGTCATAATTTAGGGTTCCAAGGTGCAAGGACCATAGATATTTCGTCTCTATCTCATATCTTCGGACATGCAAATCGGAGTATAACTTTGGATACTTATGGCTCTACAGATGCCAATGCGGTTAAGATGGCAATAGAACAATTAGGAAAAGCCTATGAAAGCCACGATTTTAAAGAAGACGATTAAATCTTCGTCTCTTGGATTTTATCTTTACTCTTGATAACGAGAATTAAGTCCTGTATATTTAATTTTAGAAAGAGAGGAAGATTTTATGGCTATGCCTGAAAAACTCGTGCAGATTAAACTCGAAGACATTATGAAGTGGTGCAAGGAGAATAACGCTCTTGATTGGCTTGAAGAAGAAGCAAGTAAGACAGTTATGAAGGATGGGGTAGAGAAACCTATTACTTACATTGAGGTAAGAAAGGCTTGGGCACAGAAATACCGCCCTGACCTTCTCCAAAAGAAGAGTAAGAAGAAGGCTCCTACAATGCTTGATAAGATTAAGAAGTTCAAAGCAAAGAACTAAAAAAAATTTGACATTAGAAAAAATTTTTTGGCATAATATATAAGGACAGGATGGAAAAATAAAAAATCTATTCCAAAAGAAAGGTTTAAGAGATATATATTACTTATTATATATATCTCTTTTTTTTATATTTACTTATAGGGGTTTTAGGTTTTACCGTTCGGTTTAACTACCTTACTTAATACTTATAAGGCGGAAAAACGACCGTAGGGAGTTTTAAACGCCTTAGGCAAAACTTCGAAGAAGTTTTTCCCTTTAATTTGTCATTAGAAAAAATTTTTGTTAAAATATAAGAGTAATAAGGATGACTACTATTACACACCTAAATGTTGGGTGCCCGAAGTGCTAAGATATATACCTCAAACTCAAAAAATCTCTCATTAAATTCATATTACTTTGGGCACCTTCAATCAATCTCCTCATAATGAAATTAAAATAAATATGGGAAGGCATATTCTTCTTGAATCCTTTCATGGGGCCTCCCCATTAAGATAATTATTTCATTATTTTTATACTCCTTTTGATAAGAGACAGACAAGGTTCCGAGTTCAGCCATAACTCATATATTTCCTTCTTACTTGTCTGTCTTTTTATTTTGGAGTATAGGATACGGTGATAATTTCAGAAGGAGAAAATTAAATGAAAGAAATTTGAAAAAAAATCCAATCCGCACCAAAGTATTCTATTTCTACTTTTGGCCGCATCAGAAACGACAAAACTGGGTATATTATACACCAGAAACCAGATAAAGATGGATACTTAGTCGCTTTATTAAAAGTAGATAAGCCAGAAGGTGGAATGAAATCCAAAAGGATATTAGTCCATAGGGCAATGGCCATAGCGTTTATCCCTAATCCAGATAATCTTCCTGTCACAGACCACATTGACCGCAATAAACTTAATAATTCGTTAGATAACTTGCGTTGAGTGGATTATAAGAGAAGTAATGAAAATCGCACTGGATGAAAGCAGAAGTATAGCCGCATTCCAGTAGAGCAGTTAGATGCGGACGGTAATGTAGTTGCTTGATATTCTTCTGTTGGAAGGGCAAGTGCGGTAACAGGGATACATAGACAATGCATTAAGAATTGCTGTTTAGGGGTCGCAGGACACAACACAGCAGGTGGATATAAATGGAGGTATGTAGAAGATGAAAGAACTGATGATTAAGTTAGCAAGTGCCGCACTAAGCACAGCATTACTTGGTGTAGTAATTACTTATCCTACTGGTGCCATTAAGTGGGGTCTTATTGTATTTGTAGTTAGTTTAGTAATCGCAGTTTTAGCAGAAATTTGCGACAAATAAAAATTTTTGTTAGAATATAAATGTAAGGAAGAATTCTTTACGGATATTAAATCTTTTAATGCTTATATTACTCTTATATTTACTGTAAAAAACCATTTTCAACACTGGGAGGAACTGATAGGTGAGGAAGTTCCTCCTCTTCTTTTAGGAGGGATTAACATGAATTTAATTTATGCACTTATATTGAGTATTTTAGTTGAAGCACTTATTAGTTATGCAAAGGATATTTACCAAAACCGCAAGTTATGTTGGGAGTATTTACTTTCTATTGCTATTGGATTAGGTTTAGCATTTGCATATCAGATAGACTTAGTTGCTTTGGCTCTTGGAATTGATAGTCAGATACCTTATATGGGTATAATTATAACAGGTATCGTAATTAGTAGAGGTTCAAATTATGTCTTTGATTTATGGAACCATATACTTGAAGTAAAACAGCCATCATTTGATGATATTAAAAAATAATGTTATAATATATATGTAAGGTAAGGAAATAAGAAGGAGAAAATAAAAATATGGCAAAGATTGAACTTACAAGTGTTGGGATGTATTTTGATGGAGAGTATTATTACGAGAACTTTGTTGATAAAGATGGTAAAAAGTTCTTTATCAAGTATCAGCCTGTTGGTCTTTTCAGAGAAGAGGAACCAACAGATAACATTGAAGATGCAGTAGATTGGGAAATTGTAGGTTAATTCAAAGAAAGAGTAAGTAAATAATATGAATTATAACTATGATGAATGTGTTGCAAAACTGATTGAGAAATACTGGATGCTTCGAGAAAGATACATCAAAGAAGAACTTGAAGAAACTGTATCCAGCCTATTAGAAGATGGCATGGATATTAACAATGAAACGGTTCTTGATGAGTTCAATAGTCGAATGGAGTATAATTTCAGAGAAGGATATTTCTTGGAAGAGATAACCAAATAAGAAGGAGAAAAATAAATGATTATTACAAAAGTTAATGGCAACAAGGTTAGAGAAGTAGAAGTAGGCGTTGATTATGAAGATGTCATCAAGACATTATTCATTATTCCTGCTTGCGAGCAGTGGTATAATCAAAATAAGCCAGAAGGAATGACACTCGAAGATGTAGTTAATTATGCTTATAACTACTTTGATGATTGCGAGTTTGATGGCTTCGACCAGCATATTACAGATATGCTTGATGAAACGAGGGCGAATGAAAATGATTAACATTAGGGTTATGGTTATAGGGGACGATGGAGAAGTCCAAGAGAGAGAAGTAATTCCTCTATTTGAGGATGTGGAAACTGGCGAGATTTATCACAAGGACCAGATTGACTGGGACTGTTGAGGAGACGATGATTTAACAATAATTGCTCCACGCTGGGGCAGGTTTTAATAAATTGGGTAGTTCCCTTTAATGGGGACTACCCCTTTCGTATTTCATAAAAAGGAGGTGCCGTTTAAATGGAAACTAATATCAATAGAAGAGGGTCTGGTTTAACGGAAACTCAGATGAAGTTCTGTGAGGAATATGTCAAGGACTATAACGGCATTGAAGCGTATTTGCGTGCAAGTCCTACATGCACAAGTAGAACAAGTGCTTCTACTATGTCTTATAGACTTTTAAAGCGTAAAGACATTATTGCATACATCCACGAACTTCAAAAGGCACTTTTTGAGGCCAAGTGTATCACAGCAGAGCGTATCGCGGATGAGTTAAGCAAGATAGCCTTTGATGAAGATAACTCAAAGAAAGACCGCATGCAGGCTATGTCTTTACTCCAAAAGCAGATGGGTCTGGACCAGCAGGTAATCAAGGCAGATGTAAATCAGGTTACTACTATTAAAGTTGGAATAGACGAAGATGAGTAAAATAGAGTTAGTGCTTTCCCGCAAACTATTTTCCCCTGAACTTTATCCTCTATTGGAAGATTACTCACATCGTTATGAAATCTATAAGGGTAGTGCGGGTTCTGGTAAATCTTACTTTATAACCCAGAAGATAATATACAGGTGCCTTAAAGAACCCATAAGAGTTGCGGTTTGTAGGCGTTATGCTACCACGCTCCGCAACAGTTGTTTCCAATTGTTTAAAGACATTTTGACCTCTTGGAAATTAACACCTTACTGCAAGATAAGGGAAACAGATATGAATATCAAGTTTCCTAATGGTTCTGAAATTATATTTCTCGGATTAGATGAGGAAACCAAGTTGCTTTCTTTGGCCGATATTTCCGTAATCTTTGTTGAAGAAGTCTTTGAGTTGGAAAAGAGTAAGTGAGAACAGTTAGACCTCCGTATGAGAGGTAAGGCGAAAAATCAGCAACTTATGGCCGCGTTTAACCCTATCAGTAAGGAACACTGGCTATATGACTATTGCGTGGTTAATCCGCCCGCTAATATGTTGTTTAGCGAGACTACTTACAAGGATAATCCGTTTTTAACGCAGGCTTATATAGATGCCATAGAGAGTTATAAGACCAGAAATCCTTGAAGATGGAATATCTATGGCTTAGGTAATTGGGGCAATGACCCAGAAGGCTTAGTATTTACTAATTGGCGTAAAGAAGAGTTTAATCCGCAAGAACTTATTGCTTCTGGCTTGAAACGCAGGTCTGGAATGGATATAGGTTGGATAGACCCAAGTGCTATTGTAAATACTATTTACGATGAGGCCAATAAGACTATTTATGTTTATCAAGAGTTTTATGCTTCTGGAAAGACATTAGATGAGTTAGCCGCCCAGTTAGATAGGATGGAGATGAAGCACCAGAAGTGCTATGTAGATAGTGCTGACCCTCGTGCAATAGATTTTTTCAGGAGAAAGGGTTTTAATACGGTTCCTTGTGTTAAAGGTCAAGGTAGTGTAGAAGCGGGAATAAGTTTTTTACAGAACTTAACGATAATAGTTCTTCCTTCGTGCGTGAATGTGATTAACGAACTGGAAAATTTTAGTTATCTTAAGGACCGAAAGACCGAGAAGTATAGCGAAAAGATGGACCACACTTTCTCTCACAGTATAGACGCGATTAGATACGCTTACTCTGACATCTATACAGCACGAAGCCTGAAAACATTTAACATTGGTCTGCTTGGTTTGTAGGAGGTATTTTTCTAAATGTATTTCATAGATAGAGACAAGCAACTCTCCACCCAAGAGGTTGGAGAGATTATTAACGCTTTCCGCACCAAGGAATTGCCAGTATTGAATAGATACTACAATTACTTTGACGGTAAGCAAGCGATACTTCAAAAGCAAGTATCAGATGACACTAAACCCTGTAATAAAATCGTAAGTAATTATATGGATGAAATTGTTAATACATATGTCGGTTATATGACAGGTATTGACATTACATATACATCTGATGAAGATATAGAAGCAATTCAGGATGTATTGAATTATAACGATGTATCACAGGAAGACGCTTCCTTATTAAAGGATGCGTTGATTTTTGGTTTGGCTTATGAAGTGAATTGAATTGATAGAGATGGTAAATTACGCTTCAAGAAGTTAGACCCAAGAGAATGTATTCCAGTTTATGAGAATACAATAGAACAGGACCTTGCCGCAGTTATCCGTTTCTATGTAGTAGATACAACTAATCAATTAGCACCTAAATACTATGTAGATGTGTATGACGGTAGAGAGACACGCAGTTATGAAGCCAATCAGAACTTCTCTGGTTTTACTCTCTTGGATATGGTTCCTAATTTCTATGGTATGGTTCCTGTTAGTGTGTTCGAGTTAAACGAGGAACACAAGAGTATTTTTGATAAGGTAATGTCCTTACAGGATGCTTATAACACGCTTCTTTCCGCAGAGGTAGATGACTTCCAAGCGTTCGTTGATGCTTACATGGTTCTGGAAGGTATTGCAGATGTAGATGAGGAACAATTACACCTTATGCGTTCTAATAGAGTTCTTGTTCTTCCAGAAGGTGGAAACGCAGAGTTCTTAAATAAGAATATCTCTGATACACAGATAGAGAATATGTTAGAGAATATCCGCAATACTATCAGAGAGATAGCGGCCGCACCTGACTTCACTGATGAGAGTTTCGGCACACAGAGTGGCGTAGCAATCAGATATAAGTTATTGAATTTCGAGAATAAAGCAGGACAGATAGAGAAGTCTATGACGAAGGCTTTACAACGCAGAATAGAGTTAATTTGTCAGATACTTACTCTTACTTCTGGCGAAGAAGTATGGAGAGATATTCAGATTAAATTCACTCGTAATCTTCCTGTTGATTTACAAGAGATTGTTGCTATGGTTAATAATCTCCGTGGCCTTGTTAGCGATAAGACTTTAATCTCGCAGTTGCCATTTATCACAGATGTAGATGCGGAAATGGATGCGATTAACGAACAGAACGAAAAGAACGCAGAACTATACGACTTCCAGCCAAGAGAAGAAGAAGTAGAGGAAGATGAGTAAGTATTGGGAACAGCGTCTAATTAAACAGCAAAGAGAATTATTGGACCCATCAATTGATGAATTAGATAATCATTTAATTAGACTTTACAAGAGTTCTTTGGAAAAGAACAAAAGAGAAATGGTTAATCTTTACAACACGCTCATAAACGAAAGCGAGAACGGCACAGTAAAGATTAACGATTTATACCGATACAATAGATACTGACAAGTTCGTTCTGATTTGAACGCAAGACTTGTTTCTCTTGGCGAGAAAGAACAAGATGTTATGAATAAGGACCTCACTAATATGTATATGAAGGTCCAGAAATACTTCAATGATAATCCTAAATACTTGGCAATTACTAAACGAGGTATAGCCACTGAAAAGACTATGGCCCCTGTTGATTTAAACGCAAGACAGATAAGTATGAATGGCAAATATGTTGTTGATGCTATCTGGTGTGCGGATGGGAAACATTGGAGTGATAGGATTTGGGATAATCAGAGGGCATTAGCACAAGACCTTGAAGAAGGTTTATTTGATGTTATTGCTCGTGGTTCTG
>Ga0247611_10002851_pt1 | contig 26782 bp, 46 predicted proteins | sample 177DNAGHGhighgp2_FD_192422 | JGI IMG/M metagenome (GOLD analysis project Ga0247611, IMG submission 192422) | Sheep rumen microbial communities from Palmerston North, Manawatu-Wanganui, New Zealand - 1770 DNA GHGhigh gp2 | ecosystem: Host-associated > Mammals > Digestive system > Stomach > Rumen... | reverse complement strand
CCAAGGATTTGCACAAACCTACTGGAAGATAATGGGAACTTGAATGGATATGCAACAAGATAACTACATTTTGGCCTACTATCAGGGCATAAAAGACGGAACTTACACGGTCGGCAAGTGGATTCGTCTGGTATATGAATATATCGTTAAGGGCTTACAAGACAAGCTCTTTTTTTATGACCAGAAAAAAGCTAACGCGGCCATTGAATGGATTGAAACGCATTGCTCACACACAGAAGGCCCGCTCGCACCGTCACGGATCAAGTTAGAGCTATGGCAAAAGGCTTTTATATCTTGCATATATGGTTTAGTCGATGAGAAGGGCCTAAGGCAGTTTCGTGAAGTTCTGCTTTTAGTCGGACGCAAAAACGGCAAAACGAAGCTCGCCGGTTCCATCGGGTCGTATGACTGGCGCGTCGCCGGCGGTTACGGTGCAAAGGTGTTTAACATCGCGCCGAAACTTGACCAGGCCGACTTGGTTTATAACGATATTTGGCAAATGACCACGCTCGACCCGGAATGGATCGCGTTGAGGGATGAAGTAAAAGAAAAAGACAAATACGGCAGATTGGTTCGCGATGATTCAATGCTCGCAAGACACAGACAAACAGACCTTGCTATACCTGGAATTAATGCGAATGTAAAAAAGATTGCATTCAGCGCAAAGAAGTCGGACGGCTTCAATCCGTCGCTTTGTATCTGTGACGAGGTTGCAGCATGGGAAGGCGACGCAGGGTTAAAGCAGTACGAGGTTCTTAAATCTGGAATGGGCGCAAGGCCGGAGGGTCTGCTTATAAGCTGCACAACTTCCGGCTATGTGAACGAAGGCATATACGACGAATTACTGAAGCGGTCGACGCGGTTCTTATTAGGGGATTCTAAAGAGCGTAAGCTTTTGCCGTTTCTGTATATGATCGATGATATAGGCAAATGGAACGATATAAACGAGCTACGCAAAAGCAATCCGAACTTAGGCGTTTCGGTTTCTGTGGACTATATGCTGGAGGAAATAGCGGTCGCAGAGGGTTCACTTTCTAAAAAGAGCGAGTTCATTTGCAAATACTGCAACCTGAAACAAAATAGTTCGCTCGCATGGTTGGAATCCAATGTAATCGAATCGGCTTGCGGGGATCCGTTTTATTTAAAAGATTTCCGAGGTTGCTATTGTGTCGGCGGTGTTGACCTATCAAGAACGACAGACCTAACGGCGGCGTCAATCGTAGTTGAGAAGGGCGGCGAGTTCTATGTGTTCTGCCAGTTCTTTTTACCGTCCGAACGTATTGAGGAATTGCAGCAGATAGACGGCGTACCGTATGGGATTTACGTTAAGCGCGGATTGTTGAAACCGAGCGGGACGAACATAATCGACTATCACGACGTTTTTAACTGGTTCCGTGATATGGTCGAGCAATATCATATTTACCCGCTTAAAGTTGGGTACGACCATTATTCGGCTAATTACTTTACGCAGGAAATGCAGGATTTCGGTTTCCACATGGACGACGTATACCAGGGCTACAACTTGCACCCGGTTATTACAGAATTTGAGGGACTAATAAAAGACGGTCGCGTACATATTGGCGACAACGATCTTTTGAAAATACATCTGTTTAATTCGGCGCTGAAAGTAAGCACCGAAAAAGGGCGCTCAAAACTGATTAAGATTAAACCTACCGCGCATATTGACGGCATGGCATCGGTTCTCGATGCGTTTACAGTTCGCCAAAAGTGGTGGGGCGAGATAGGGGCGCAACTAAAGAACGAGAGGGATTAGATGGCATCACTATTTGATAAGATATTCCGACCGGACAAGGCAAAGAAATCGGACGAGGCATTAAATAAAGCAAGCAGCCTTTTCCAGACCATGACCGCATACGAGCCAGTATTTACTAATTTCGGCGGCATGATTTATGAGAGCGAAATCGTACGGGCTGCAATCGACGCAAGGGCGAGACATATAAGCAAGCTAAAGGTTGACATACAAGGAACGGCGAATCTTTCGTTGCAAGCTAAATTAAGGCTCGCGCCGAATCAGTTCCAGACATGGAGCCAGTTCCTTTATAGGACTTCGACCATACTGGATGTAAACAACACGGCCTTCGTGGTTCCGGTGTTCGATGATCGTATGGTTATTACTGGCGTGTACCCGGTTCTTCCGTCGATGTGTTCGCTGGTCGAGTACGATAACAAGCTTTGGCTGCGGTATCAGTTCAGCATGGGATTTATTGGCGCGGTTGAATTTGAGAAGTGCGCGGTGCTGACAAAGCACCAGTATAAGAGCGATTTCTTTGGGGATTCTAACAACGCCATAAAGGAAACCATGCAGTTGATTCACATACAGAACCAAGGCATCGAAGAAGGTGTTAAAAACTCTGCAACATTCCGCTTCATGGCACAGCTTGCCAATTTTGCGAGTGATGAGGACCTGGCGAAAGAGCGTAAACGGTTCACCATGAAGAATCTTGCAGCCGATTCCGAAGCGGGCGGTTTCCTGCTATTCCCGAACAAATACAAAGATATAAAGCAGATTGACGTTAAGCCGTACGCGGTCGATGCGGAGCAAATGAAGCAGATACGCGAGAACGTATTCAACTACTTTGGCGTCAACGAGGACGTGCTACAGAACAAGGCTAAAGGCGAAGAGCTGGAGGCCTTTTTTGATGGAGCAATAGAGCCGTTTGCGATTCAGTTCTCCGAAGCTATGACGATGGCGCTATTTAGCGAAAGAGAACGGGCGCAGGGTACGAAGCTAATCGCAACAGCTAACCGGCTCCAGTATATGAGCGTTACACAGAAAGTACAGATGGCGAAAGAGCTGGGAGATAGGGGCGCAATACTGATTGACGAAATTCGCGAACTGTTTAACTTTGAACCGCTCCCTGATGGAGCCGGACAAGTTGCACCGATTAGAGGCGAATACAAGGCAACCGACGAGTTGGGAGGAAGTGAAGAAAATGGCACAGAAGAATAACAATAAAACAAACAGAGAATACAGAAACGTAATGGTTCCGTTTGAAGTAAGAGAGGCGGGCGAGGGCGAAATGATCGTAGCCGGATACGCCTGCACATTCAACGAACCGTACGAGCTTTATTCGTGGGACGACGTAACCGTACGAGAACAGATTGCGCCGGATGCGTTTAACGATGCGGATATGAGCGACGTGATTATGCAATACAACCACGAAGGGCGAGTTTTTGCCCGCAACAGCAACGATACCTTAACCGTCACACCAGACGAAAAAGGACTATACATTGAAGCGGATTTATCCGGCACAGAGTTGGGACGCCAGCTTTATGAGGAAATCCGCGGCGGCTATACGAACAAGATGAGCTTTGGTTTCACGGTAGAAGCAGACGAAGAGACGCGAACCGAAGAAGATGGGCGCGTTGATTACCTGCGTACTATCACGAAAATTAGAAAGCTCTACGACGTTTCAGCCGTTTCTATTCCGGCCAATGACGCTACAAGTATTAGCGTTAGAAAGCTGACCGACGGAGTGATCGAGAAGCTACAAGCGGAGAGACTTGCAGCCGAAGAATTGGAAACAGAACGCCGCAGATTGAAAGTTAAAGCGAGAGCATTAGGAGGAATCTAATGGACTACGAAAAAATGACGATGGAAGAGCTTGAAACCAGAGCCGCCGAAATCGTGACCGAGCTGGAAGAAGCTGACAAGGAAAAGATTGAAGCGCTTAACGGTGAGCTTGACGCTATCGAAGAAAGAAAAAAGGTTCTCACAAAAGAGCTGGCAGAACAGAGAGCCGCAGCCGTAGCGGTTGCAAGTGGAGCCGGCACAGTAATTGAAGAAGGAGAAAACAGAGACATGGCTACAAACATGGAAATTAGAAACAGCCAGGAATACATTAACGCATACGCTAAATACGTAAAGACTGGCAACGATAAGGAATGTAGAGCGCTGCTGACAGAAAATGTTACCGGCGGCGTAATTCCGGTTCCTACTTTCGTTGGTGAGATCGTTGCAAAAAGATTGGAAGATTCTCCAATTCTTCGCAGAGTTCGCAAGATGAACGCTGGCGGCAACGTGAAGGTTGGCTTTGAAATCACTGCACCACCAGCCGGAGTACACGAAGAAGGCGGGGACCCAATGCAGGAAGAAGCTCTTGTACTGGGCATGGTTGAGCTGGTTGCTAAAACCTATAAGAAGTGGGTTAGCATTTCTGATGAAGCTCTGGACACAATGAGCGGCGAAGCATATCTTCGTTACATCTACGAGGAAGTTTCCAGAGGCATCATTAAGGCAGAAGAAAACGCAGTAGTTGCGGCTATTCTGGCAGCACCACAGACAGCAACAGCCAGCAGACCAGCGGTTGCCGCATATTCTAACAGCGGTACTGCTTCAATTGCCGACTTTGTTCAGGCGAGAGCGCTGCTTAGCGATGCAGCAGAAGATTTAGTTATCATCTGCACACCGGCACAGTACGCAGCATACAGAGCGCTCCAGATGGCAGCTAACTACGGAGTTGACCCATTCGACGGTCACGAAGTGCTGTTTAACGACACCGTAACGGCTCCAATCATCGGCGACCTTTACGGGGTGCTGATGAATCTGCCAAAGGGCGAAGCAATCGAGTTCAAGTATGACGACAGAACCAGAATGAAAGACGACCTGGTCGATATTCTGGGCAGACAGCCGGCTGCAATCGGCGTAGTTGGCAATAAGTTCTTTGCTAAGGTAACTGCATAGCAATGAAAGTTAAGCTTGTCAATGATACTGTTGTTCGTTTCGCCAAAGGCACAACTTTAGACGTATCCGATGAGGAAGGCAAAAGGCTGATTGCTTTTGGGAACGCAGTAGAGGCAGAAAAAAAGGCCGAAGCGAAACCGGCCAAAAAGAAAAAATAGTCATGTGGGGCGGTTCGAATTGAGCCGCCTCAATTTGTGGAGTAATGAAATGCTATCAAAAGTTAGAACCGCATTGCGGATCAAGACAAACGCATATAACGACGAATTGAACGGCTTAATTGAAGCGGCGAAGCTTGACCTTAAAGTGGCGGGTGTCGTTGTCCCGGAAGAACTTGACGCAATCGTTAACCAGGCAATCATCACATATTGCAAGATGAATTTCGGCCTGGTGGACGATTACGACAAACTGAAACGGAGCTATGACGAACAGAAGGCACAGCTTTCTAACGCTACTGGCTATACAGATTGGGGCGATTCCAATGTATGAGGACGTTGCAAAGCTGGTTAAATATGGCGAATCGACGTTTGACGAATACGGAAACGAGACGATTGAAACCATAGAGCGTGAAGTGTTTGTCATGCCGCGCGGTGTGTACCAGAGCGAATATTATAACGCTGCACAAGTCGGCCTGAAGCCGTCCATCACGTTTGAGCTTACAGTTCGTGACGACTACGAAGGCGAAAAGGTTGTTATATACGACGGCCGGACGTTTGACGTAATCCGCGTTGATTGGAACGCGCAGCGGGATAGGTTATCACTTGTATGTGAGGAACGGGCAAATGGCTGAAATTAGTTTATCCGCGCAGCTTGTGAAGATTCTCGACGACTACGACAAAGAAGTTCACGAAGTAGCGGAAAAGGAAATTCAAAGCACAGCGAGGGCGGCCGCGAAAAAATTGCGGAACGAATCGCCTAAAGGTTCGCCACGTCGGAGGCATTACGCTGAAGGCTGGGCAACTAAAAAAGTTGATGGCGGGATTATCGTTTACAACCGAACCAACCCGCAGCTGACGCACTTGCTGGAGAATGGGCATATTGTTCGCAACAAAAAAGGCACATACGGAAGGGCGCCGGCCATTAAGCACATCAAGCCCGTAGAAGAATGGGCCAACAAAGAAGTCGTTGAAAGGATAGAGGCAAAATTATGATTTTTGAGACATTGCAAAAATTAAATATCCCCTGCGTCTATTCGCATTTTAAGGACAAGGACGCGCCAAAGAAACCGCCGTACCTGGTCTATATCGGAAACGGTCAAGACACGTTTGCGGCAGATAACACGTTCTACCACACACAGAACCGTTACCAAGTCGAATATTACTTCACAAAAAAAGACGAATCAATAGAAGCCGCCATCGAGTCGCAGTTACTCGCAGACGGCTTTTTATATGAAAAGAGCGAGGACGTTTTTATTGAAGAAGAAAACGTTTTCGTTATCTATTATTTAATCTAAACGAAAGAGGTTCAAAAATGCCAGACAACAACAAAGTATTATTTGGTTTTTCCGACCTTTACGTTGGTACTTATGGTGTCAATAACGGAACAGTTACACTTGGCATACCATACCACCAGAGAGGCGCCGTTGGTTTCTCACCAGAGCCAAACGAATCCGAAACAACATTCTATGCGGATAACATGGCATATTTTTCCGAGCAGATCGGAAGAACCAGAGCGGGCGACTTAGAAGTTGCCAAATTCGATGATGATTTCAAGACGCAGTTCTTAGGCTATGTGGCTACGACTGACGGCGGTATCGCGGAAGTAGTCAACCCAACTAAGCCGAACGTGTATATCATGTTTGAAGTTCAGGGCGATAAAGAAGCCAGAAGGGTAATCATGTATAACGGCACTCTGGGAAGTGTTAATCGTGAATACAGCACGACCGAAGAAGGCAGAGAGCCAGTTACAGAAAGCCTTGCTTCTACATTCATGGGCGATGAAGCGACCGGAATTATCACGGCAACATATAAGCCAGGTGATGCGGGTTACGATACACTCTTCACTAATCCACCGGTGCCGGCAATCTAAGGAATAACCAAAAGGGGCGGGGTGCTACTCCGCTCCGCATTTTTTTATAAGGAGTGCGACCATGGAAAAAACAATCAAGATTGGAAAAGTGCCAGTGCGTTTGAACAACAACATTGGCTGGTCAATGGCATACCGCGACCAGTTCGGGCAAGATATTATTCCGGTAATTATGCCGATGCTTGCGGGCGCGCTGGATATTATAACCGGGCTGTTAAACAGCACCGAAAAACCAGAAGAAATTAAAGGGATTGACATATTAAAGCAAGTAGACGGAGACACGCTAATAGACGCGATGGCTCATTTATCTGCTTTGGAGTTTGTCGATTTAATTAATATCACATGGGCGTTAGCTAAATGCGCCGACGATGAAATCCCAGAGCCGAAAGAATGGGTTAAACAGTTTGAATCATTCCCGGTTGATGTAGTTGCTCCGGCGGTATTTGAACTGATTGGCAAAGGGCTTATTTCGTCAAAAAACTGGAAAAGGCTGAACGAAGCGAAAGAGAAAGTTCAGCCGACGAAGAAATCACAGTAGAGACAATTATACTCGCTGGACTTGAGCGAGGTTTAACCATGACCGATATAAGGCAAATGCAAATCGGTCAAATAGTGGACTTTTGCGTAGCTTATAACGAACGGCACAAGGAAGAAACCGAGCCGGAAAGAAGCAAGCCAAAGAAGCGCAGAGCCACACAAAAAGAGATTGACGCATATTTTGGGTAAGTTAGAGGTATAAAACATGGCCGGGCAGGTAAAAGGCATCACAATTTCCTTTCGTGGTGATACTACAAAACTTGATAAAGCACTTCGCCAAATCAAAAGCGACAGTAAAAGCGTAGACGCGCAGCTAAAAGAAGTAAATAGATCGCTCCGTTTTAATCCAAAAAATGCGGAACTGCTGCGGCAGAAGTTCGACCTATTAGGGAAGAAAGTCAACCAGACGGAGAACGAGCTTAAACAGCTTCGAAACGTAGAAAGTCAACTAAAGGCGCAGAACGTGTCGAAGCAATCCGCGGAATGGATGAAAGTACGGCGCGAAATCATACAAGCTGAAAGCAAACTGAAGCATTTCAACGCGGAACTAAAAAAGGCGAAATTCGCCAATTTGACCAATTTGGGCAACTCGTTCAAATCGGTTGGCGCTAATCTGCGTAATGCTGGAATGTATGCGACTATAGGCGGCGCGGCTATGGTTGCAGCGGGTAAAAAGCTTCTGGATCTAAACGCTACGCAGGAGCAAGCAGAGAACAAGCTCATTGAAATCTATAAAAAGCGTATGGGCGTAAACGAAGAGGCTGCAAAGTCTACGATGAAGCTTGCGAGCGCGATACAAGAGGAAGGCATAATCGGAGACGAGGTTACATTATCTGGAGCGCAGCAGCTCGCTACGTTTGCGAAAATGCCTTCGACGGTAAACAAGCTTTTGCCCGCTATGGACAACTTGCTCGTTCAACAGAAAGGCTATAATGCTACGGCTGACGACGCGAAGAACATTGCCAACTTATTCGGCAAAGCGATGCAAGGCCAGGTTGGAGCGCTTAAGCGTGTAGGAATCAGCTTTACGGACGCTCAGGCCGAAATTCTCAAGACCGGAACGGAAGAAGAACGCGCAGCAGTTCTGGCGCAAGTTGTAACGGATAACGTCGGAGAGATGAACAAAGCATTCGCCGAAACCGACGCTGGTAAATTGCAGCAGGTTAAAAACTCGCTCGGAGACTTTGGCGAACGTCTGGGCGCTGCATTGCTCCCAGCTTTGGCAAGTGTAGCAGATTGGTTGAACAATACAGTTTTGCCGGCAATCGAAAAGGTGGTTAGCTTCGTAGAGGCACATCCGATCGTTGCAAAGATTGCAGTTGGCATAGCGGCGCTTTTAACCGTTGGCGGCCCGCTGCTGATATTTATAGGCGCAATCATTTCTGCCATTGGCTCGATTATGACGGCCGCTTCAGCTTTATCTGGAGTGTTTACGGCGCTAACCGGTCCGATTGGTTTGGTTATAGCAGCAGTCGCAGCGGCCATAGCAATCGGCATTGCGCTTTATAAGAATTGGGACACGGTAAAAGCCACACTGGTTAAAATTTGGACAGCCATAAAGAACACAGCTATTAAGGTTTGGAACGCTATCAAAAACGCAATCATGGCGCCGATACAAGCTGCACAGATTCGGTTACGGTTCCTTGTGGCTCGTATGCGTATGCAGTTCATTGCGGCGGTGCAGGGCATTAAGTCCAGAGTTTCCGCAATATTTAACGCAATCAAGACCGCCATAACGCATCCGATCCAGACGGCGGCTAACATCATAAGAAGAATAGTCGAGAGAATCAAAGGCTTTTTCAACTTTTCAATATCTGCGCCACATATTCCGCTGCCGCATTTCACTATTAGCCCAGCGGGTTGGCGGCTTAAAGATTTGTTGAAAGGTGTAAAGCCTACACTCGGAATCAACTGGTATGCAAAGGGTGGTATTTTTGATTCGCCTTCAGTTATTGGTGTCGGTGAGGGTACATCACCAGAAGCGGTTGTTCCGCTCGATAAGTTCTGGAAAAAGCTCGACGGGCTTAACGGCGAAACAAATATGTATTTTACTTTTAACATAGACGGAGGCGCTAACGACCCAAGACAGATTGCAGCCGAAGTCGAGCAGATTATAGTTACAAGACTTAAACGCAAGCAGTTAGCTTGGTAGAAGGGGTTTAGAAATGTCACAGAATATCAACATTAACGAGACGCCTGGGCTGTTTATGCCAACGGTTTATTGCTCCCAGTACGATGTAGGCAGAACGATCAAATTCAAAGTTACGTCGTCCGAAGGCTACGACATTCCGAGCGGCGCAACGGTCAAAATGGAAGGAACGAAACCGTCCGGCCTTGGGTTTACTCTTAACGGTACGGTGTCGGGTAATGAAGTTACATTTGTTTCGACAGATGGGGAAACCGAATGCTTCACAGATGAGGCGGGCATATTTGCCGCAGAGCTGTCAATACTGAGCGGTACGGATGTAATCGGAACGGCTAATTTTTATATCGAAGTCGAACCATCTCCGCACCCAACCGGAACGACCGACGGAAAAGCCGAAACGGTTATCCCGATTTTTACACAGCTTGTTGAACGAATCGAAGCGGCGGCGGCTGATGTAGATGAGAAATACCCAGATATATTAGACGCAAAGACCGACGCAGAGGCGGCGAGAGATGCGGCGGGACAATCTGCGAGAGATGCTGCACAATCTGCGACTGATGCGAATGGGTATGCTACTGCGGCAGAGGCGGCACAAGCAGAAGCAGAGCAATCCGCAGCCGATGCGGAGCGGTACGCACAGAGCGTAAATCCAGACAATCTTGCTCACCGTACTGGAACTTATGACGGCTTAACAGCAGGGATTTCCAAGGCGGTCATTGACGTAAATGACTACATCGAGGATTTTGAGCCGTATCTGTTTAGAGCCATGCCAGAGGGTACTGGTAAGGTTGAAAAGACGGAACTTGTCGGTGGTACTGTTGCGTGGAATCAGTTGTTTGGACATAACACGCTTTTGGGCGGCTCTAATGATGGTATAACAGTAACCGTTGATGACACAAATAAATCTATTACAGTCACGGGGACAGCTACGGCTGACACTCAATATACTTTCTATACTTTTGGTGGGAACAATGACGGTTTTATTAAAGACCATATCTATTACCTTGCACAGCCAAGCGGAGCGTCTGCATCGACATATTTTATAAGGACGGGGGAGAGTACCTTTTGGAGTTATAAAAACATTGGGAAGATGGTTGACGACTCTTCTTATCCGAATATTCGTGTTTGTGTAATGAATGGGCAAACTGTTAATTTCACGTTTAAACCACAGTTCTTCGACCTCACCGCCATGTTCGGTTCAACCATAGCAGACTACATCTACTCACTTGAGCAAGCAACGGCAGGGGCAGGAGTAGCATTCTTCCAAAAGTATTTCGGAAGCGGTTACGTCCCATACAACGCAGGCGAACTTGCATCAGTCAATCCTACTGGACACAAGACGGTTGGGTTCAATCAGTGGGATGAAGAGTGGGAAGTAGGCATAATTGACGCTGACACAGGACAGCCGACAAGCAGTTCGACAAGAATCCGCTCAAAGAATTTCTGTAAATGTTTGCCGAGTACAGACTACAGATTTACCGCACCAGCCAATGGCGTAATCTTTTGGTACGATACGAATCAAAACTATATTTCATATGTGGTGGGTAATAACGCAGTTTACACATCACCGTCAAACGCAGGATATTTCAAGGTCTGTATGGGCGACATATACGGCAACATTTACAAAAACGACATCTGCATCAACCTTCACTGGGACGGAGAAAGAGATGGAGACTACGAACAATACGAAGAGCATTACTATCCAATCGACCCATCGGAACTGAATGGTGTGTTCAAACTGGTCAACGGTCAACTGGTTGCTGACGGCGATATTCGGAAGGCTGATGGGAGTACGCAGAGACGGTTCGGCAAAAGAGCATACCAAAGCGGGGACGAATCTCTAACCGATGCAATTACGGACGGAACGAACACGGTTTACAAGCTAACAACCCAAACCACGGAGCAGTTGACACCGTTTGAAGAATATCAGCTCTGTGACCCATACGGAACAGAGGAATTTGAGACAACTAACGGTGTGCCAGTTGGTAATAACACGAAGCTGTTTGCGGACGTAATCGGGAATCTTGAAAAACGAATCGAGGCACTCGAAAATGCGTAAGATCAAATCCGTGCTGACGGTGGTAGTTATATGGCTACTGCTGTCAGCCCTTTTATTATCCCAGTATGACTTCGGCTTTGCTGATACTGGCAAGTCATTCGATTCAAAGGTAAACGACAAGCTGAAAACTGGCGGTACGGTAACGACCCAAATCTATGCTATTTGGGAACTCCAAAAGTACAAAGAAACGCAACTGATAAAAAAATATCCGTTCAAGTATGCACCGTGGGAATCGTATTTAGCAATCGATAAATATGTGACTGTCGAGTGCAGACCGAAACGGAATGCTTTCGTTATTGATTCGGCTCTGTATGACGAAATCAAGCCAATCTCAGAGCAGACCAAAGCAGAAGCGAAAAAAATCCTCAAACGCTACAAGGTAAAAGGCAAGACCAAAGCGGACTACTTGAAAATTCGCAAGTACATTTGGTCATGCGAAGAAAAAGAGGGCATCAAGTCGGCTCTCGGATTCTTCCAAAATAACGGCGGTGATTGTGCCGCTCACGCATCGGCCGTTTACGTATTGTGCAAGGTGCAAGGCATTCCAGTTCGTTGGGTAATGGGTTCATACGATGGCTACCTACACGCATGGAATCAAATCAAAGTCGGAGGCAAGTGGTACTACGTCGATGAAACTTTCGGTTATCCGATGAGCCGTAAACTTTGGGACGGATACCGTGGGGTAATGGTTAAGTGGTAATATTCCCAAAGGCATTATGCACAATAGCGGGATACAGACTTGCCCACAATACCGTGTGAGGTGTGGGGAGCGGACCGGATCAAGTTGGTTCGGTCCTTTTACTTATAAGGTGGAAATATGAGCATATTCAAAACATTACAATTTGACGACATAGACACTCTTGACCACGGTGTCTATATCTCTGGCGAAGGCGCATACAACGCACCGGAGCGAGACGTTGAAATGGTCACGATACCAGGAAGAAACGGCGAGCTGATATTGGACAACGACCGATTTGCAAATATCGAAGTTACATACCCAGCCGGCATTAAAGGACGGGACCACGACGAGATGCGGAAGAAGTTCCGCGAGTTCCGTAGCTTAATGGCTTCCAAACGAGGCTATCACCGTCTGGTCGACGAATACAATCCAGACGAGTTCCGGCTCGCTTCTTTTGTAAACGCAATCGAATCGGAGGCAACTGGATCCGGACGGGCGGCAGAATTTGAGCTGGTCTTTAACTGCAAGCCGCAACGGTTCCTTATGAGCGGAGAGGCGGCTATATCTGTAGCGGACGGCGACAATATTTACAATCCTACGCCGTTTGATGCGTCTCCGATGATTATGGTAGAAGGCTACGGGAATCTTACAGTTAATGGTCATGAAATTAGAATCGTAAACGAGTACGTTGGAGACGTTACTTTTGTTGGTCAAGAAAATTGGAGTTCGCTAATAGCTCCAAAGACATTTGAAATTGATTCGTCTCTGCTTAATACTGGCGATGAAATTAAGGTAAGCGGCGCAGAAAGTGGCTACACGCTTAGGCCGGGCAGCAAACAAATTAACAGCTTGTCGCCGGACATTGTGGAGCAGATAAACGGAACTGTTCAGTTGGCCCACCAAGCCAGCACAGACGTATATAGCGTTTCGTTTGTAATGAATGACGCCGTATTCGCCAAAGGAACGCCGTCAAGCGTAACTGGTTCGTTCACGATTAAAACGCATTACAACAGACTGGCGCAGTCGGAAAGCGTAACATATAAGGTTGATATAGCTATTGCATACGATGGCGATTCAACTATAACGGTAACGTACACGTTTTCGACTATTAGCGGCGTATATGGCGCTGTTCCAGCCTCAAGCCGTTTCGTTGGGTTCCGAAGCATAACGGGGTATTCTACTATATCCACATTAGGACACCCAACCTATATTGATTGTGATCTGGGCGAAGTGTATTTAATCGACAACGGTTCTTTTGTGTCGCTGAATCATTTGACCGATTTAGGCTCATATCTGCCAGTTTTATCACCGAGCGAAAATCTAATCGAATACGAAAACACGATTACAAGCGTTGAAATCATTCCGAGGTGGTGGGTACTATGATTCCTATTTTATATGAATCAAACGAAACGAGCTTCAACAGTAACGGAATTTGCCGCCTTCGTGATTGTACGTCTTGCGTGGTTACCGAAGAGCGTAACGGCATATATGAGTTAGATTTCGATTATCCAATTGACGCGCCGAACTTCGACAAGATACGAGCCGGCAGAATAATAGCTTGTACGCATGACGACAGCGGAGACGTGCAGCCGTTTGATATAGTCTCACATAGCAAGCCAATAAACGGCGTGGTTACATTCCATGCGGTGCATATATCTTATAGGCTGAACGGTGGAACTACTTACGCGAAGAACATCAACTCGCTTGCGGCTGCACTTGCGGAATTAGAAGAAACTCCGCAAGATTTGCAGAGCGATTTTTTCACGTTTAGTGCGGATTTTACCGCATCGGCTTATGTTGCTGCATTCGATGGCGTCCCGAAAAGCATACGCCAGTATTTAGGCGGTGTAGAAGGGTCTATTTTGGACACGTTCGGCGGCGAGTATGAGTTCGATAAGTTCAACGTAATATTGCACCGAGAGAGGGGAACGCGAAAGGATTTTATCATTCGTTACGGCGTCAACCTGATTGATTACAACGACGAAACGGATTATTCGGAAGTGTTCAACCAGTGCCTTCCGTACTGGATCGGACAGAACGCTAAAGGCGAAGAAACCGTAAAAATTGGGAACATCGCATGGCTTACCGGCAACCCTCTATACAACGGGCGTGGCGCACGGATCCCGCTCGACCTATCCGATAAGTTCGAAACAATGCCGACAGCGGAGCAGTTACGTTTAGAGGCTCTCGCTTATATGCGGGCAAATCAAACTTATACGCCGCAGCGAACCATTACGGTTGACTTCGTTCGGATGCAGGACTATGAGGAATATGGACAGTTCGCGAATCTTTTATCTTGCAAGCTGTGCGATTCTATCCGCGTAGTATTCCCGCAGTACGGTGAGGATGCTTTTTATAAGATTGTCAAAGCGGAGTACAACGTCTTATTGGATCGCTACAATCAAATGGAGCTGGGCGATTTATCTACAAGCCTATCCGATTTGATTGGCGGCGGGTCCGGTACATTCCAGGAAGGCGACGTTTTAGGCGGGCTTTATAAAGTTACGTCTATGTCTGTGACTATATCCGGTGGAATAGCAGCTCACGCACGGGAACCCGCAACTTCTTATACGATCCCGGCTGCGTCGCAAGTAGATGGGTATCATTTAGCGGCCATTAGTGGGTATTCGACTCCTAATTATCGAATCATCCCAACATCGCATTACGTCGTTGACGATTCGACCATATACGCGGGATTTTCGAACACGACAGACCAAAGCGTTACAACCGACGTTACGGTCACATTTAAGCTGTTATGGTTAAAAGGTACTGAAGCATAGAAAGGGTAAAAAAATGAATAGAGGCACAATCATAAGAACGGTGCTGGCGGTCGCGTCCGTGATTAACTCCGGCGCGGTTGCATCAGGTATCGCAGAATTTGAAAACCCAACCGTTAACGCTGTGTACGAGGTTTTATCCTTCGCAGCGATGGCGGTTATTTTATTTGTCAACACTTATTACAACAACGATTACACCGAAGCGGCTGCACATGGTACCGGCCTAACTCGGATGCTAAAAGCCGGCAATCTGGACAGCGAACGGAACGGCCTGACCGATGAAGAAATGGAGGAAACCAATGGCGAAGATTTATAAGCAATGGGATTCACGCTATGGTTATCTTAAATATCCATACGGTTCCAAAACGCTGGCTTCCAGTGGGTGCGGTTGCTTGTCGGTTTATAACATACTGATAGAAAAACCGTATTATCACAATTTGACCGTTAAGCGCGTACGTGATTACATGGTCGGCAAAGGCTATGCCATATACGGAAACGGAACGGCTCGGAGCGGAGTTGCTGAAACGCTGGAGCATTTCGGTTTTACCGTTCGGGTTCCTAACGTTGGCAGCACGATGAAATACGCTTTTGAATACCTCGCAAAATCCAAAGAGAAAAGCGGGGTTATTTTATTTAAGGCCGGAACTCGCGGCGGCGTTACCTGGACCGGTGGCGGTCATTATGTGGCCTTCGTTGATTACAAGGTAAAGAACGGCAAGCACTACTTTAAGATGAAAGATTCCGGGCGTTGGAATGATGGCTGGTTCTGTTACGAAACTACTATGCGCGGCCTGATTCCGTGGATGTGTATCAACATGGAATTTAAGCACAATAAAGAATATCCAAAGCTAAAGCGAACAAAAGGCTACCCGTACAAGCTCCCAACGGAAACAATTAAATACGGAAGCAAGGGCAAGCAGGTAAAACGCTGGCAGAGATTTCTTAAATGGACTTTTAAGAGCAAAAAATTGAAAGTCGGCGGCGGCTTCAAGTCATACACCGAATATTTAACTATGGCCTTCCAGTACCGAACCGCGTTAGATGTGGACGGTATAGTCGGGAAAAAGACGAGAGACAAAGCTAAGACATTCAAGAAGCGCATAAAGGGGTAAGACATGACAGAAGGCATAATTATAGCTTTAATAACTGGCGGGCTTGCAGTTATCTCCAACGTATTGGTTGCGTCTACTGCAAATTCAAAGACATTATACCGAATCGATCAATTAGAGAAAAAAGTCGAAAAGCACAACGGACTGGTTGAGCGGATGGTCAAATTGGAATCCAGCGAATCAGCGCAATGGCGTTGGATTGACGAATTTAAGGACAAACTCCCATAAATTGAACAAAATGGTCGCACTCTGCTTGTATTTGTGTTTATTGTTTCGATTTGTGCGGGGTTTGTCGCCAAAACGTGCGAGGCGGTAGCAAACAAGCGAATACGTGGGTTTTTTCGTTCAAAGGTATAAAGTATTGGCGCTACCGCCGAAACACGCGCAAATCAAGCTAGAGAGCTTCCAAGTATTGACAATTTAATAAAAAGGGATTGAGCCGGGTTGTTCCGGCTCTTTTTTTATTGCAATTCGTCGGTTACGGTAAAAGTCGTGTTGTAAATCCCGTACTGATAGAATTTTATCGACGTATAATTGCCGTCGCTGCCGTCGTATCCGTATGAGTACAAAAGATTTTTAAGCTTTGGCTCGCCAGCGTAACCGTATACCACAGACGTTTCCGTCCAATCGTCACGGCTCAGGCATTCTTTTATGCCGTCTATGGCTGTTTGGAGTTCTCGCGCATCCTCTGGGTAGCCAGACCAATCTTCTTTATCCGTCGTTATGTCGTAGATGATCGCAAACGAATTAGAAGAGCCGTCGATTTTTTCAACTTGAATATCGGTTGGCGTATACCCGGATTGTTCCGGTTCTTCGCCACACGAACAGAACGCCGCCATAAGGAAAAGCGAGAGAACAAAGACGAGTATTTTTTTCATATTACATCACCCCTAAAAAAATTATATGAAATTTGATTTTATAGTTGCAATTATACCATACGGTAGTATAATAGTAAATGAAGGAGGTTACAAATGAAACAAAAAATAAACATTACGCTTGATTCCGACCTTGTCCGAATGATTGACAAGCTGGCAAAAGCGGAGAGCCGTAACCGTTCGAATTATATTAACCTTGTATTAAAAAGATATTTGGAAGATAAGAAGAACGGCAAACAGTAAAAGTTAATACCTGGGTGATGGCTTTATTATTTTTTTTCAGTTTGAACTATTCCTTAAATTATGATTAACGTGAATAGTTGAACCAGTTATTATTGCATCACCCAGAAGCAAAAAGAAGGGTGGTGCATTTTTTTATGAGGGTAATTCTAATTCACGGCGAAACGCCGAACGATTTCGCGGACAACTACAACGCGATCGTACCAAATCTTAAATTTATTGAATCTCAAGAGTTCGTCGATTCAACGACGATGTACGTATTCTACCAGGAAGAACCGGAAGCAGAACCGGATCCGGAACCAGTAAGAAAAAAGCCTAAATGGTTTTGCGCGGATTGTCTCAATTACAGATGGGGCAAAGGTTGCGACTTCAAAGAGGGCGTTATTCGTCCGCTGCACGAAGCTTGTGAGTTCTTAAATGTGGAGGTAAGCGATGAAAAAGTACAGAGTTAGAGAAGGTTCGCCGCTGGATTATGTGAGAGCGCTGGCCTTGTCGGTTGCATTCGTGGCAATCATGATTCTTATAGGTAAAACAACATATTTAGGTATGTAGTTATGGCTGATTTAGCACTTGCGAACGGTGTAAGCCTATTTGAGCCGCCAGTTAACGGAATGCGGGGAAACTACTACGAACCGTATTATGCCGGCTCTGTGACCGATTTAGAGGCTCTGGCAGATACATATTTCTTTTACTTCCAGAAGGAGAGCCAAAGGAAATTTAAGTATTACGCGAAGCTGACGCATAAACAAAGAGAACGATTTAACAAAGAACGAAAGGAATACAACGATGCTGAAAACATACACTATTGAGGAACTTAACAAGATATTAGAAAACCATGGCCATTGGCTGCGCGAGGATTGCGACGGCTGGGAAGAAATGATGGCTGACCTGCGCGATGCTAACCTGAGCGATGCTAACCTGAGCGGTGCTAACCTGATCTATGCTGACCTGCGCGGTGCTGACCTGCGCGGTGCTGACCTGCGCGGTGCTGACCTGCGCGGTGCTGACCTGCGCGGTGCTGACCTGCGCGATGCTGACCTGCGCGGTGCTAACTATGTGCTATTCACCCCGCTGGCTTGCCCGTCGCATGGTGAGTTTATCGGATGGAAAAAAGCAAGATACGGGCGCGGCGATATTTGCATCGTTAAGTTAAAAATACCAGCCGATGCAAAACGTAGTTCCGCAACTACAAGGAAATGCAGATGTGACAAGGCGGTTGTGCTTGCTTATGAATCTTTTAACGGCGAAGAAATCAACAAAGAGGCGCCTATTTTTTCAATGTACGATAATAACTTCACATACAAAGTCGGCGACACGATCCGACCAAAAGAACCATTCAACAATAATAGATTCGCAGAATGTGCGAGCGGTATTCATTTCTTTATAGATCGCGTAGAGGCAGAAAGATATTAGAAGGGAGGCTGGGCGATGTACGTTGTAATCATTCAATACGGATGGCGCGAGTTGCGCTTTAGATTCTGTGACCGCTTCGAAGCATTGCAGTTTATGGTCGATGCGGTTGCACACCAGCAGGAACCGGACGACGGCGAAGAGCTTAATTTCCGGTTAGAAGTCGATTTCAATGGGAATTTAATGGAGGTAAAGGAAAATGAAACAGACGGAAAAGAAAATCAAACAGTTGGAGCAGAGGATTGAGGCATGGACGCTTATAAGCGCATTGTGTGACCTGGTAGTCGGTGAAAACGCCGACCTACACAACGCAATGGCTGAATCAATCAAGACAGTTGTAAACGAGTACGCAAAGAAAGCAAAGGAGGCTAAATAATGGCTGAACACATCCACTGGAAAAAGACCACAAACCCGGATTATCTGGGCGCGTATGCGTTTGAAGATGGCAAAGACAGAATTGTCCAGATCGCGGACGTAAAGAGCGAAATTGTACAGAACGCACAAGGCAAAGAAGAAAAGCAAGTCATGTATTTCGAAGGCGACGTAAAGCCGCTGATTCTCAATGTTACAAACATGAAGGCCATAGCAAAGGCTCTTAATACGCCGTATATGGACGAATGGGTTGGAAAGAAAATCCAGCTATACGTGACGATGGTATCAGCATTCGGAGAAACCACGGACGCCGTTAGAGTAAGAGAATTTGCACCGAGGTAATCAACTATGAAGCTAAATAAATCCAACTATTATTCCCAAGAAGCCAATACAGAATACTTCAGCGTTTCACAGTTCAAGACCTTTCTGGACTGTGAAGCGCGAGCTATGGCAGAGCTTAAAGGCGAATACGAAAGAGAGCCAACCAAAGCGCTTCTAATGGGGTCTTATGTGGACGCATACTTTAGCGGCGAGCTGGGCGAGTTTTGCGAGACACATCCAGAGATATTTAACAAACGAACCGGAGAGCTTAAGGCAGAATTTCGCGATTGCGAGAAATATATCCACGCAGCCACAAGCGATTTAATGTTTATGGATTTTATGGATGGAGAAAAGCAAGCGATCCTAACCGGCGAGTTATTCGGCGTAAAGTGGAAAATCAAGGCCGACGTGCTGCACAAAGACCGGATCGTTGATTTTAAGCTAATGCGCGACCTGAAGCCGGTATATAAGGACGGCGAATGGAAGCCATTTATTGACGCCTGGGGCTACGACTATCAGGCCTACGTTTACCAGCAGATTGTCGAACAAAACATCGGTAAACAGTTACCGTTTTACTTCGCTGTTATTACGAAAGAAGAACATCCAGACAAGGCCATTATTGAAATGCCTCAATGGAGAATCAACGGAGCAGGTGCGGTAATTGAACACTATACCGAACGATTCAAGGCTGTTAAGAGCGGAGAAATTGAGCCGATTCGGTGCGGATCGTGCGCGTACTGTAAAGACACGAAGGTATTAACGGAAATCACTAAATACGAAGATTTGCTATAAGGGAGAAAAAACAATGTTACCAAATATGAATTTATCGGAAGCGAGAACCGAAAGCATCAGCCCAGGCGCTTATATCATGAAGGTTAAGGACGTCGAAGTCGATACAAAGTATAACCGCCTTGTCTTGTCCGCTGATATATGCGAGGGCGAAAAGGCCGGCTATTATGAGAGACTGAACGAACGCGCCGGATTTTGGGGAATGAGAATCAGCCTTTACATGGACGAAAAAAGCCGCTGGAAATTCGCCAAATCAATCGATGCTTTTATGGATTCCAACAACGATTTTAACTGGAATTACGACGGAGAAAACGACGAAAGAAAACTCGTTAACAAGGTAGTCGGAGTGGTTACAAGGCTCAAAGAATACTACGGAAACGACGGACAGAAAAAGAGCAAGATTGTACCATATTCCGTAATTAGCGTTAACGACGTTAGAAGCGGAAACTACACGATACCAGACCCGATCCGGTTAGAAGCGGACGCATTTAGCGGCGAAGTAGTCGACACAACGGCGGGGTTTGAGGATATTAAGACGGACGACGTACCATTCTAAATTATGGCTTATATTATCGAGGACACAAGGCAAAAAGTTAATAAGCACAAGGTTAAACACGAATCTTTCGACGCGGCTGGCGATACGGTTATTAGATCCAAATTACTCTTTGGTGATTATGCTTTACCGCCAGCCATAGCGGTTGACACCAAAGAGAACGTGCTGGAAATCGCTTATAATATGTGCGGCTGCGTGAGCGAAAAGAAGCGATTCGCAGCGGAGTGTTACACCGCAAGATTGTGCAATTCTAAACTTGTTTATCTAATAGAGGACGCACGTTATAAAGAGCCGTCCGACCTGATAGGCGAACATTTCGAACTGCATAACGGCGTAACGATTCCAGGCACACAGCTTTACAACGCTATGGTCGTAACGAGTGGCAAATATGGGGTTGAATTTCGGTTTTGTAAGCCGGAAGAATCAGCGGAAGTTATTAAGGAGATTTTATTAAATGGCTAATAAGGACGGGGTAATTTTATACATATCGCAATTTGAGGCGGTGGAAGAATTAAGCGATGAAGAACTGGGCAAACTGTACCGCGCTTTATTCAACGATCGGCTTCGTTCTATTGGCAAGCAGCCGAAGAGAGAAGTTGAACTGGACGGTATGACGAAAATTGCTTATAACTTTCTGGCTAACCAGCTCGCGATCGATGCTATGAAATACGAGGAAATCAGCAGAAAACGGAGCGAGGCGGGTAAAAAAGGCGGCGCACCGAAAGGCAATTCTAACGCTTCTAAAAGTGATAAAACAAGCAAAACAAGCAAAAACAAACAAAACAAGCCTAATGAAAATGAAAATGAAAATGAAAATGAAAATGAAAATGAAAATGAAAATGAAAATGAAAAGAAGAATGATAATGAGCGGCAAGCCGCTTTGCTTGATTCATCATCATCATTTTTTGGTCATTTGGGAAACGTTAGGCTGACCGAATCGCAACACACTGATATTTGCGAAACGTTCGACGATCCGAACGGCCTAATTGATAAAGTTAGCTTGTGGCTGGCCGGAGCAAAGAACGACGTACCCGACCATTACGCGCTGTGCCTTAAGTTCGCCGCTAATAGCAACTGGACGAAAAAGCGAAAGATTAAGCCGCCGCCACCAGAGCGAGAAATAGCGCCGGAGGATATGCCGACCGAAGAGGAACGCGCCGAAATGGTTGCGAACATTAACAGAAAGATTGGTTTCAAAGTGATTGGAGAGTAGGCAAATGGAACGATACAAAGAAACAGACGAACAGAGACGGCTTCGGATACTGAACAAGCTGGAACGTATAAGAAAAAAAATATTAAAAAACATTCCGCTCGATTCGGAGGAATGGGATATAGCAGATTCGGCCTTGCGTCAAGTTGAGCCGATCATACCAGACGAAAAACACAGATGCGATAACTGCGGCGAGGACCTGAACGCATGGGATAGGTTTTGTCCGTATTGCGGTCTGCCAATCATGGGTCACGGAAGTGAATGGGTATGACGTGGAAGGACAACCATATAAGATACCGCAAGTGTAAGAAGAAGCACGGACGGTATAAGACATATAACGACGCATTAAAGGCCGCCAAACGGATCGAGAGACGGAGCGGGGATAAGTTATATCCCTATGAGTGCAGTTATTGCAACGGATGGCATTTGAGCCGGAGCTTATGGGAGGATAAGTAAGCATGATTAGAATTTACCAGGATGGATTTTCAACGGTCGTGAGGCTGGAAGAAACCGACACACTAAAAGACATGGCCGCGGCATCCGGCTACACAATGGAAAAGCTTGGGGAAATGATTAGCTCAATCATCAAACAATCAATCGAGGAAGAAATGGAGGCAGAAAATGATCGGTCTATGTGATATGTGCGCTTTCAAGCAGAGCGATTGTAAGGGCAATAAGGACCTTGAGAAAATACATTGCCCGTACTACAAGAAGCCGACGGTATTTAATGCAAAAGAGGCTTCGGAACGGATCGCGGAGCTTGAGAAAGAAAACGCAATGCTCCGTAAGGCAATCAAGGACATGAAAGGAGAATAAGATGGCGATATATATCAAGGGTGTGGAGATGCCGAAATCATGCGAGGAATGTAGAATGTCCGAGGCACACTACGGAACCGACGATTGGTTTTGCCATGCCGCCAATAGATGGTTTGATGACCCTTGGTTTGTTTGGTACGAATACGAAGAAGGCGATATAGACACGAGCAAACCATTAAACTGCCCACTAACAGAAGTACCTGAACCACATGGGCGGTCGATAGATGAGAATTCTTTAATGAAATATTTTAATGTATACAAATATGAAGAATGGACATCGAAAGAAGTTAGTGGGCTTATAAATAATGCACCAACCGTAATAGAGGGGAGTGAGTAGGATGTTATTAGTAGATATAGAAATGCCAAAAGTATGCCGTGAGTGTCCAATGCTTTATGAGTATAAAGGTGATTATGAATACACTTGTGACAGAGACGGTTGCAAGATATTGAAAATGCGATTCAATGAATACCGCTGGGCTGGTGAGGGAGAGAGACTTGTTGACATAAAAAAAGAAAGATATAGCGGTTGCCCATTAAAGGAAATCATACTTTGCAAGGATTGCATTAAGCATAATGATGAACATTCGTTCTGCAACGACCATTGTATGAAAGACGATGAGTTTTGCAGTAGGGCATTAAGTAGAAAAGAAGTTTTAGGACGGTGATACCAAATGAGCAGAATCATTAGAAGTTATATCGTTGATATAGTGGAAACAGACGATGTAATATACTGCGATAATGACGGAAATATAACATACAACATAGAGGCAGATAAAAAAGAACTGGTGCGGTGTAAGGATTGCAAATACTACAACAATGATTATATGGGCGAATGGTGTGGCAGACATCAAGCACCAGTATGGGTTAAGGAAAATGACTTTTGTTCTTGGGGCGAAATGAAAGGCGGTGATACAGAATGACAAAAGACGAAGCAATACAAATACTATCCACAAGAGATGCACATGGCATATTGTGTGGATACACAAGCGGAGTAAAAGAAGCGTTAGACATGGCAATAGAAGCACTATCAGCAGAGTCTAAGACGATGGAGTGGATTCCAGTAAGCGAGAGGTTGCCGAAAAGAGACGAAATCGTGCTTGTTAGTTATAAAACAACAGATACGGTGCATATGTGCAAATACTTGGACGATGGAATCGAGAATCCGTGGTGGTCATACAACGATGATTGTTTGGCATGGAATAATGTTATCCTCGCATGGATGCCATTACCTGAGCCGTACAAAGGTGGTGAGTAGGATGCTTGTAATAACAATTGGTGACATTATAGGCTCTGTGTGTTTTGCAATAGGAATCGTATTGGTTGTGGCGCTTTTCATTGTCAAAGAGGTGTCGGAGTTTGGAGCGAAGTTAGGGAAAAAACAAAACGATATAGATAAAGGCGGTGATGCAGAATGAACATAGAAAACAATGAGCAAGCGAGAGATACTTTGTGGAACATTAAAAACTCGCTTGAAAACAGAGCGAGAAGCCTATACAACTACGGTTACAAAGACGGTTACGCTCAAGGGGTAAAAGACGTAACAGAAAAAATAGCAAAAAAGATGCTTGAAGAAATCGAGGTAGACGAATGAAAAGGGACGAAGCAATTGCAACACTTGAAGCAATAAGACAGTTTGGTATAGGCCATTGGATACTTGACAAAGAAGAAAACGAGGCTTTCGAAATGGCGATCGAAGCACTATCCGAACCAACGTGCAAAAAATGCACAGATCTTATCAGCAGAGAAGAAGCATCGAAGGCCATCGAAGCGGAAACTACTGAAGCATGGACTGAATCAGATGCAGACTTCAACAGGGGTATGGATATGGCAAAATCAATTGTTGAATCGCTCCCATCAGCAGAGCCAAAGTGGATTCCAGCAAGCGAGAGGTTGCCTGAGTTTGACACAAAGGTCCTTGCTTGGGTCGAAAATAAAGATCCGAAGAATCGATTCAATAAGCCTGGGATTTACATAGCGGAACTAAAAGACAAAGAAGTGGAACATGACCCGGACGGAGATCGAAACTTTTGGGGGATCCCGGGATATGACAGCGTATGGACTGTATGGGCTTGGTCGTATTTTGCAGAACCTGACGTAAAGGCATGGATGCCATTACCTGAGCCGTACAAAGGTGGTGAGTAGGATGCTTGTAATAACAATTGGTGACATTATAGGCTCTGTGTGTTTTGCAATAGGAATCGTATTGGTTGTGGCGCTTTTCATTGTCAAAGAGGTGTCGGAGTTTGGAGCGAAGTTAGGGAAAAAACAAAACGATATAGATAAAGGCGGTGATGCAGAATGAACATAGAAAACAATGAGCAAGCGAGAGATACTTTGTGGAACATTAAAAACTCGCTTGAAAACAGAGCGAGAAGCCTATACAACTACGGTTACAAAGACGGTTACGCTCAAGGGGTAAAAGACGTAACAGAAAAAATAGCAAAAAAGATGCTTGAAGAAATCGAGGTAGACGAATGAAAAGGGACGAAGCAATTGCAACACTTGAAGCAATAAGACAGTTTGGTATAGGCCATTGGATACTTGACAAAGAAGAAAACGAGGCTTTCGAAATGGCGATCGAAGCACTTGAGAAAGAAGAGCCGCCAATCATATTTAGAATGAATACGTTCGTACGACGTGATGAGCTGGAAGTAATTAAGCGGAGTCTACGCGAAGAGATTCCAAACGCGGTTGTTGTTCCGAATTATCTGGAACCGGTCGCGATGCCGATGTCGATAGGAAGAAAGCCAGGCGCTCCGAAAATTGGGGACGAGGTTATAGCGCAGGGGACGTTTTCGTCGATTAAACGCGACGGAGACGGTACGACAGATGTGGAACTAAATAACGTAAAGGCGATTATGAAAGTTTAGGGAGAGGTGCGACAAATGATTAAGTGCGACGAACCAATGAGAGAAAAGAAAGAGCAAGCCGCTAAAAAACGCAAATCAATCGAACAATGGAAATGTACCGGCGAGTGCGTCCGGTGTATATGCGGCCTACGAAAAAAAGCCGACGGTACATACGAACACGTATAAGCAAAAGGGGTTTGAATATGACGCCGAAAGAGTATTTGCAGCAGATAAGGCTGCTTGACATTAGAATAAAGAGCATTGAAACCGAGATAGAACAGCTTCGCAGCGAACAGATAACGCTGACCGGAATACGGCTGGACGGAATGCCACACGCACGAAACCAAGGCGATCCGGTCGGCAATGCTGCCGCAAAGCTTGCGGACGAGCTGACCAATCTGGAAAGCAACCTGATCCGTACAAAGTCGGAGTTGTGGCGCAAACGTGCGGAAGTGGTCGCGTTGTTAGGCAAAGTCACGGAGCCGGATTATAACCAAATCCTTTATCTGCGCTATGTAAAACTGGAGCGCTGGGAAACGATTGCTTGCGATATGGGCTATTCGTTCCGGCACACGACAAGGCTACACGGCGAAGCATTGAAAGAATTTGAAAAAGTAATGGAGGTGTACCATGTGGGATGAGTTAACGGTCCTTTATGAAACCAAACCGAAACGGCTGCCGATTTTTATTAGCATCCGAAAAATCTTAAAAAAAATTAAAGTTGTCCTATAATGTCCTATTGACCTTATAGTATGATTAAACTGGGAACAAACAGAAAAGACATCACCCAAGTTCCCATTGGTGAAGCTGGCGCGAGAGCCTCCTATTTTTGGTTTAGCGAACGTACTGTCATATTCATAGTTTAATTCTTGCGCCAGCGAATAATCCCGAGCCGTATGGTTCGGTTTTTTATTGGAGTGATTAGATGGCAAAACCTTGGGCAAAGAAGTTCTATAGTTCAAAGCAATGGCAGGACTGCCGGAACGAATATGCAAAGTCTGCACGTTACTTATGCGAGAATTGTTTAAGGCATGGGATATATAAGCCAGGCGAGATAGTGCATCACAAGATTGAACTGGATCCGATCAACATCGAGAAGCCAGAGGTTGCACTTAACTTCGATAACCTTGAACTTCTGTGCAGAGATTGTCACGCAAAGATGCACGAACACAGCGGCGGCCGGTGGGCTGAAGTAAACCGACGCAAAAGAGAGGAGCGAGAGAAGAAAAATCGCTACAAAATTTCTGCGGACGGAAAAGTTTTTGCAAGATGATAGCCCCCCATGTACTGATTTTAGTACAAGAAGCATAGAC
>Ga0247611_10002850_pt1 | contig 26788 bp, 20 predicted proteins | sample 177DNAGHGhighgp2_FD_192422 | JGI IMG/M metagenome (GOLD analysis project Ga0247611, IMG submission 192422) | Sheep rumen microbial communities from Palmerston North, Manawatu-Wanganui, New Zealand - 1770 DNA GHGhigh gp2 | ecosystem: Host-associated > Mammals > Digestive system > Stomach > Rumen... | reverse complement strand
TCTGCCAACGCCAGGTTGTTTGATTTTCTTCTGTCAACTGCTGTTGGAACTGCTTAAACCAGTCTATGTCTTCTTGATTTTTTATAATGCAAGCACCAATTTCATTGTTAATTATTATCTGACTGCCTGGCTTTGCCGACGCAATCAAATCTACTGCTTGTTTCAACACATTGTAATCTTTTATGGATGGATACTTTTTTTCGAAAAGCTCAGAATCGTCCATTTCCGCTTGTGACAATAAATCATCAACACCAGATTGTGCACGATTTGATTTATAAGTCTCTATGTCTTGACTGTCTTGTTGTCGGTTATTGAACTCCACGTTACTTACGTAATTACTGAATTGTTCATCGTTCTTCATACAAAGATAACCGGATTTTTTATCCCATGTAAACAAATAATCCTTTGTATCGGATAAATAATATAATTGTCTGCTAACTGTTTCAAACAGGTCTGTTAAATCTTCGTGTTCATCCCAATAACGCTTAAGGTCATCGCCTGTACCCATCTTACTTAAAACGCCGGCAATAAAATTGTTGTCCCTTTCATCTAGCTGCTTACAATGGTCTGTCTTCCATTCATTTTCCAACTCTGAAAATGTCTGATACCTGCCAAATTTTTCTGGGTCAAGCGTCTGAAGAGTCTTCAAGTTCTCATTGTCGCCTTCCACGGATTCTACAAGCTTTCTTGCCATCATCTTTATGTTTGGATTGTTTATCGCCTTGTTAAGAAACTGTCCAATTTTTGATTTTTTTATCTTATCTAAAACAACGTTTGACCGTGCCAATAACTTTTCTTTTTCTGTTGCTTTCTTATCTTTTGGGATTTCTGTTGTTTTAATAGAAAGATTTTTGCCGTTTAATTTACAAACCTTATTTATTAACCCAACAAACGCATTTATTACATAAATGTCAGCACCTATTTTTACGTCGTCATTAAAGTTTTTATTTCTAAAGTTTTCCCCAACTTCCTTAAAGACTTTTTCAAATGACTTGAACTTTTCTTCAAGAATACCAGTTGTCAAATTATTTTCTTTATTACTTGAAATAAATGCAAAGTGATTTGCCGAGCGGATAAACTTTGTCTGACCTTCGGTATCTTTAAGACATGATTTAGATAAAGGCAGAGTATAAATAAGACGGTCCGCACCGTCTTCTATGTTTTTTAAATAGCTATTTATATTATAACCATAGAATTGTAATACCCTGTTAGCAAAAGTATATTCCATGTTTTTATTATCTTTCGCAAATTCAAGGCATACCTTCTTATAAAGCTTGTCCAATGGGGTAGGCAAAAGATAATCATTAGTTGATTCTGATAATGATTTCAAAGCCTTGGAATTTATAGCATCTTTTTTAGGGTCGTAGAGGTCAGGTAAATTGACTCCAAAGGCTTTTGTTATTAGAAAATAAATAAATTCTGCAGTCGCATATTCATCGTCATTAAGTAATGCATCAAATGATTTATTAAGATTGATAAGCTTTGTTTTTTTATCTATCTTTCCTTTGCTTGGTAAAGGGTCTGCTTTATGTATGTCGTCTAAAATAGCTTTTGAGTCATATCCCATAATCTATTTAGTTATTACTTTGAGGTCTTTATTTCTGAATACTGAAAGCATTTTCGGATTTGCTTGAAACTGCACCAATACATTTTGGCTTCCCAGCAGTTCTGATACAACCAAACGTGTAGTAGACTTTACGCTGCAAGGACAGATTAAGTAAGGGAAGCGTTTAGACATTTGCTTCCAGAAAACGAGGGAATCTACTGAATTATTTTCTACAAGGCATACATCGCCTATTTTTAATTTATTTGCCATATAAAAAATTAGGGGGCTATCAAAGCCCCCATATTTATTAGAACTTCAATACAAGTCCTTCATAGTCAAGCGCACGGTTCAGACGATAGCCTTTCTCGATTGCATACTTGGCAAGCTCAATGTCGCCTTTATGGTCAACCACATAAACACGGTCATTGCTTACTGTAACCGCATCGATTTTCTGGTATCTTTCTTCGATAATTTTTCCTTCTTTTGCAAAGTCCTTAACGTCAAATACAACAGAAGCGAAGTTATGATTTCCAATTTCAACACAAGCCATCTGATTAAACTCTGCGTCTTCCGCCAAGGAATACTTACAAAGGATTGTACGGAATCTCTGATAGAAGTCTTCTTTTCCAGTAAAGTATTTTGGTTCACCTACGAAAGCGGTAAGTGGAGACTGAATATGCTTCATAATTTCTGCTTTTGTCTTTTCATCATCTGCGTCTGTAAGAACGCGGTCCTTGATTACTTTTACCTGAACATCCAAAGCAAGCTTATCTACGAGTTCCAGGAAAGGAACAGAATACTTACGATGGTCTGGCGAAGCAAGACATTCACCGATAAAGTAAACCCAGTTGCGTGCCAAAAGAACCTCTGACCAACGATTCTCAAGGTTCTTCTTTTTAAGAATGTCAATCAAGTCCATCATAAGGCCGTGGGCTACAATCTCTTCCTCTACAAAAGTCTTACCTTCTACTTCTGGTGCTTTGTATGTATACTCGCCCTCTTCCTCGCCGAAGTAAACTGCAAGTGATGACATACCATTTCCATAGCCATATGGAACCTTACCGAATTCTGCGTCTTTAATTACAAGTTTCTTTGCCATTGTATTTATTTAATCCTCCAAATTATTTTTTAAGTTCGTTTAATTTTACGTCTATGTCATCACATACACGCTTTAACAGACCTTTTATATTTTCCCTCGTTACATCTTTTTCGGATGGAAGCGAAAGGTTTATAAGCTTGTTCATTTGCCCGGTTTCATCATTAACACTGACTACCCATAAACCGTCCGGTTCACTTGTTAAAGTACAATTTGTGTTTTTGCTTGAACAGTAATCCAGAACGTCATTAATAAAGCCTTCAATAATTACCTGTTTTTCTGTAAGTGGCTTGTCCGATTCACCAAATGAATCCTCAGGTATTTCGCCGTGTGGTCCAAGTGGGAGCGGCTTAGGTTTTTCGTCCAATGTAGAGAATACTACATAGCCGACTGCACTTACACTTGCAACTACAAGTAATACAAGTTTTAATGTATTGATTTCTGTAAATGATAGAATACCGTAGATGGCTATCAATGCCATTAATGCTTTAAGGGTGTTTTTAATCACCTTAAAAATCATAATACCTCCAAAAACTACTATTATTTAGTAGTATAGTCTTAATCCCATTTTTCTTTGCCGGTTGCATTGAAAATCATGCGCCACATTCTCTGGTCTACTATGTTCTTATTAAGCAGACTGTCTAATACCGCACCTTTTTGTTGCAGATTCTGAAGTTGTAGATTGTCGATAGAATTATTGTAGCACATCATGTATGTCCTACAAACTTCTGTCTGTCCTGGGCGGAAGATACGTCCACGTGACTGTGAATAAATGGTAAAGTTAAAAGTTCTTTCAACATAAAGGTTCCATTTACATTGTGTCAATGTTACAGAAGTATTCATGATATTGATAGAAGCAATAATTATTTTATGCTTATCATTGTCCTTGAACTCATTAATCGCTTCCGTCATCTTTTCCGGACCCATACCGGCTTCGATTACGACTGGGTTATACTTTTTCAAAAGCTTTACCAAGTTATCCTTTGTCTTCGGATGGTAATACCAAACGATACCACGTTGACCCTCTTCGCCAACACGTTCATCCAAGACTGCTTCTATAACTGGAACTTTAGAATTATCCTTAAACCAATCATAGCTATTTATCAAAGATTGCAACTCTTCTGGGAACTTTTCAAAAGACGGCGTATCACGAATACATTCTACATTTTCACATGCCAACTGGAATATACCGAACATGTTCATAATGGAATCTTTTACCGTTGCTTCACCGGCAAGCTTTCTTTGTTTTGCAAGTTCAAGCTCTTGCTTTACGAAGTCTTCATAAATCTTTCGATGCTTTGGGCTCATGTCTACATTAATAGTAGGGACTTCATAATCCAAAGGCAGGTCAAGACATTCAACCATTTTACGCTTTGCGGCATAATCCTTCAATAGCATATAGTTTAATTCGCCGATTTTTTCCATGTTCCATTTGTCTGGGTTTACGGCGTAGCTACTGAACTTGTTACCAAGCTCATTATAATCTTTAAGCCAGTCGTTATAGGATTTACCGTTTACCAGGGCGCGGTCCAGAATTTTTAATGGCTCGTATAACTTTTCATACTTGTCTGCCAACGTTCCAGTAAACTCATAACGATACTTGAAATACATCAGGTTCATGTCCATTATAGATGAACGGCGTGATTTTGGATTAGCCAAACTGTGGCATTCGTCCAGGAAGATAGCACCGTGGAACCCTTCGAGCCATTCCCTTATTGGAACATAAGATTTTGTATAATCTGTCTTTTCAGAAGGGCGCGGGTTAGATTTAGTTCCCTTAGCTTGGTCATAATAGTAGTTATTTATACCCTTGAACGTATCATAGGTCATAATTAAAATTGTATAAGGGTATTTTTCAGGATTAAATAAATCTCTGTCCTTCAGGTCTGTAATGGAGTTGATTACAAAGATTTCTTCTTCTTTTATGTTCTTGCCGAATTTGCATAGCTCGCTTTTAAGATTAAATACACCAACACCAGTTGAGAAGATGATACATTTGTTTATAAGCTTATAAAACCTCAAGTTTTCTATCAACGCTGCGAGCGCGTAACTTTTTCCTAAGCCCATTTCCCAGTTAAACAAAAATCTGTTTCTAGTTAAAGCTCGGCTGAGGTCTTCGCTTTGATAGTTTTCATAAGGTGGCTTACCTTTAAGAGGTGGAAAGTTCAATATATCCAATCTAAGGAGACGGCGTTCCTTACAAAGCTCCAGTTCTTTAAGATTATCTTTGTAATCCTGAACTTCTTTTTTAGTGAGTGCAGAAACTTCTACAACTTCACCCTCATAATTAAGCTCTGTAATGAGGTCGTCTAAATCGAGAATGTGTTTATTCCAAAACTTGGTGTATTTATTCCATTTTGCACCGTTAAGCTTCAACGTTTCAATCGTGTCCTGAAAATTATCCCCAGACACTTTAATGTTTAGTACACCTTGAGATTTATCTGCTGTAATTACTACCATTGTTTACTTTAAGAGTATGAATTACTCAAAGTCTTTATAAGAGCCTGTTAAGCCATTATAAAAATCTTTATAACCTCCACCTTTATAAAAATATAATTTCCAACTTTTATGCGATGTTCCATATGCATCACCTTTTACCCTTGCCAATACATTAGGACTTTCCGTAATCGTAGAAATTTGCAAACCGTTTCTGGCTGCCCATGCAGTAGCAACATCAACAACTTTTATGTTGGTATCTGTTTTATTTAGGGTGTCCAACTCTAAATCAATTTTTGCGTCAATTAAATACTTGTGAATGGCCGACTTAAAGGTCATAGTCTGACCGTTAATGATAAATGTCTTATTTGAAAAATAATCAAAGTCGTCGTCCAGATATTTGTAGATTGTCTGAAGCATTTTTATACGAAGCTTCTTCAGACTTTTATACAAAGCCGTATGTGAAATAACTTCTTTACCTACTTCGTTCCATACACGGCGTTCAGCCTCTTTTAAGTTAAATTTCCCATCTGAGCCAAATGTCAAATCCCAGATAATACGCATTTCTAGGTTTTCGAGTGCACTTTTACTGTCTTTTAACAAAACGGTTTTCTTAAACTTTAAGAGTTGTTGTTCCCGGTAAAGCGTGGTCTCCCAGTAGGGCTTGTCCTCATAGTAAAGGCCGTCCTCATATACATCGTCTTCGGTTACCCAATCCAATGACTTACCGTAAGCAAAATCCTGACCCTTTTCAGTATTCAAGAAACGGATGTATTCATGATAAATCATTTGAAGCATGTTCATGTTTGCTTTCAATGTCTTGGTTTTATTACGCCACGAGGCAATCAGATATACCAAAATGTTATCCACATTTGTCAAATCACCATAATAATCTTCTGCCCACTTTTTATTTCGATTAATATGCCCGATAATCTTTGTATCGAAATATGATAAGCTTTCGTTCTCTGGCGAATAAAAGGTAAACCATTGGACAAATTGATTTGGGGTCTGCATGAACATAAGGGAGCAACCGGGCACAGATTGCCGGATTGACTCATATATTTCGTGTGCTACATACTCCTCATTCATAGAGAGCTGATAGAACATGCTGTATTCTTGATGATTAAAGCCTGTTAGGATTTTAAGGTAATCGTATTTCTTCATTGTATAACTCTTAATTAATTCACATTTATATTAAATATCTTTTAGAGTTTATACGTATTATTTGTATAGTGGTTTTTAAGCGTTCGATTAATATCTATAAAATGGCATATAATTTTAAAATTTAGTCTACTAATTATTTATAAAAAAGCGGTTCGCTTTTAAAAAAGCGAAACCATAAGTCACCAGAACTTGACCTATGGTTTCTAAACATCACAAAAGATAGGATTTTGATAATGTCTAATAAATTAGTAGAAGATTTAGAAAATAACAAAAAAACCACAAAAAACGGAAATTCCTGCGTGTATAATTCAAAGTTCATTCCATTACACTACGGAAACTCTTTTGATATAGCATTAGATAAAGGTGCTTGTAAACGGTTCCAAACAAGACAAGGCACCGGCGAATTCTCATACTTTACGTCCAGATTTAATCTCTATAAAAAGAACTATAAGGGCCATAAAAAAGGTGACATGAGACCTATAAAATATGAAAAAACAATAGGTCTTTATAGCTGTCTTGCAGAAGCGTGGAAAGCCGTATCAGATACGCCGGAATATTCACTATATATTCAGGCATCAACCGGACTGACTCATAAGCGTCGTGACGTAATAGTCCTTGACTTTGATGCAAATAAGTTTTGCGACCCTCTGCCAAATGGTGATGCCTTTGGCTACCGTTCATTTGAAGATGCGGAAAAAGATGTAACAGACTTTGTAAAAAAGTCTGGGCTTCCTAAACAAAGCTACATTTATTATAACAAAAAATCAGGAAACATTCAGGTCGGGTGGTTTTTCAGCCCAAAGGATTCTGTTTTTTATGACAATGTTCATCATCAGGAAGAATGCCGCCAATATCTGAACATGGGCGTGGGATTAAACAAACTTTGGACGGACTTTAAAGGTATGCCGGGCGATACCCATTTTACTGGTTGGCAGTGTAAAAACCCTTACAATAAGAATACAGAGCTTCGTGAAGTCAAGTTCTATTTTGACGATTATAATGAGTTTGCGAATAATTTTGAAAGGATTTTAGACGTAACGGAACCTTTTTTTCCTGTTTCAGAAAAGGAATGTAAAAAGATAGAAGAATGTCTAAAAACGGAGAAAACAAACCAGATTATAGACGAAGCCTTTGTTACATACGAACCTAAGGAATCAAACAACAAATTAAATAAAGACTCACGGAACTACTATGAAGTAAGCTGCCTAAGGAAATGGGTATGGGATTATGCTCGTGAACATAATAATTCTATGCCTACATTTGCCGATGCTATGGAAGCTATGTTGGCAATAGAGAAAAAAGCCAATGCCAAAATCAAAGGAAAAAAAGCCAAATCCATTAAGGAGCTTAATGCTACGTGTAAAAGCGTATTGAATTGGTCGATTCGGAAATATAATAAACCAGGAAACAATTTTTTCACCGACGAACAACGATACCATGCGAAATTGTATAATTATGCAAAAATGTATTCAAACATTCAAAGGTTAAAGAATCTCTGTGATACGGAATCCTGCCGGAAAGCGGGGAAAAAACTTGGACTGTCCAAGACTACCATCAGTAGGTATCGTAATCTTACAGAAAAACAATTAGCAAAAATCCAGATATTGGCTACTCAATTTGAAATCTATAATGCAGAAAATGTTAATCAATTAAATAAGGGTAATAATTCATATAATAATAAATATACTCAGAAAGTATTAGAATTGGAATTCTATTCTAAAAAAGATACAAAATCAACAGAAACGAGACAAACCCTACCTAAGAATTATTATTATAAAAGAGATGGGACACGAAAAACGGCAAAATCAGTTTGTAATAGTGAATACGTGTCTAATCTGATAAAAAAATTGCTTAATTGACAGTAAAAAATCAGGGTAATCTATAAAAAAGGTTATAATAATTCTCAATTTTATTTTTAATTACGACAGGTCTCTCTAAATATTTACTATACAAAATCTAAGGAGATTTTTATTAATATACCATTATGGCAAAAACATCAGAAGAAAAGAAATTAGACAAAAAATTGAAAAGCATTCGTTGCTTAGGAGAGTGCAGGTGCGGGGGAAATCTTGTTATTTCAATTCTAGCACCTAAGACAGAACGCTTTACAGTAAGTTGCACAGAATGTGGCTCTGTATCAGATGCTCGCTTTCCTAAGAAGGGAGATGCCTATACTCTTTCAAGTGTAGATGATAATCCGACAAAATTACTTTGTCGTATATACGAGCAGGAAAAGATTATCATTACGGACAAGGACATCGAAGAAACACCTATCAGCCCGCTTGTAAATAAACGCCACGGGGAGGTATAACAATGCCACAGTATAATGGCTCCGTAAGAAAATCGGACAGACCAAACTGGTCAGCCAGCCGAATTTCAACTTACCGTCAGTGTCCATTGAAATACTATTATACATATGTCCAGAAATGGAGATGTTCAAAGGCACCAGATACAACCGAGGCTGACAAAGGAACTTGCTTCCACGAAACCGTAGAAAACTTCAAGACGGGGATGGAGCATACAAAGTTGTATGAAATTCTTGAAAGTAAAATCAAGGAGTATAATGTAGATACAACCAAATATGATGAACGTGCTGCCCTGGAAAGATTCTTTCTTTTTTGGAATGAGTTCGTAGCAAAGTCCGAGTTGACCGGATTTAAGACATACCAAGAGGGTTGGGCTTCCGGGGATTTAGGTGGTGAGCATTTTATTGGTGCCTTAGACCTTTGTCTTGACCGTGGTGACCGTATCAAGATTTTCGATTACAAATCAGGGAAGACCCCGGCTATTTCCAAGTATAAAGACCAGCTACTTTTATATGCGTATCTTAAAGGTCAGGAAAGAGGTTGGGACTTTGAGCAGATTGCGGAAAATGTAAAATTATATTTATTCTTTCCCATGTCTGAACAGAAGACTGCGGTTACGGATGAAGACAAAATGCTTGCTTCTGTAAAAGAAGTAAAGTATGATGCAAATAACCTTCGTGATTGTATCAATGATTACCTGAAAACAATTCATGAGATACAAGCTCATAATTGGGATGAAGAAGACTTGGATGCACTTGGTTGTCCGGCTTTCGTTTGCAAATGGTGTGAGCATCAAGGTGGAAACCCAAACAGCGATGGATATAAAGGCTGTAAAGCTTCACGTGATTTAGGACATACGCAAGAACGCTTTGTTACTTATCACTTAAAGGAATCTAAATAAAAAAAGCCCCAGAATGTATGGGGCTTTGTCTTTTTAGGAGGGGATGTATTCAGAACGCCAGTTAGGAATTTTTTGGTTAAGTTCTTTCATTATTTCCTTCATCTGGTCACCTTGAATGAACTCTATTTCCGGGTGTTGTTCCATTTTTTGAATGTCAGACGGTCGCATAATACCTTTTACTTCTGCAAAGCCTGTTGCAATCTTAAAATCTGGATAGAACCTACGTATTTTGCATCTTTCATCAGTATACGGAACCCATTCTGTCTTATTTCGTTCGCAAAGCTCACCATTTACGTCTACCTTCCAGACATAATATGCAAATTCCCAAATACTGTCAAATGAGGTACCTCTGGCTGTTCCCTTAGTTCCTTGTGGTCCACGAAGCCCAGAGGCATTAGGTTGTTGGATTCCCAGATACAAGTCCCTGTCAATCATTCTTTCAAATGTTTTATATTCTTGCATGTCGGCAGTATATTTATCATCCGGACGCATTTTAAATTTCATTCCTGTTATTTCTCGAAACTCACTAAGCATCTCGTCATCATCATCAGAAATAAACACACCGTGGTGCATTCTGAATAAGCATTCTTTAACGTTCATATAAATTTAGTTCAGCGTTAATATACTATACAAACGAATTATTAAAAGGTGATTTCAATGGTAGATAATATTTTTAAGGAAGACGAAGATACAAAAAAGATGATACTCGAAATATCATCTCTTTTTGGCGTAAAAGCCGACATTGTTCGACAGGTATGGCAGTATACAATTTTTAGTATTATGTTGCGTGTTGCAGAAGCGGATGAAACCAAGCTTACAAGAGTAAAGCTTCCATACATTGGAAATATGGGTATTAAAAATCTTGGCATGATTACTACGCCTAAAGGGGTGGAACCAGACCTTGACGTATTCATCTCACTATCTGATACATTCAAGAATCTCTTTATGAAAACACAGGGTGGCGACTACGGTGAGCTCTCTAATTATGTACAGAAGAAGTTCATTGAGCCATTAATAGAAAACATCAATAGTTAAATATCATCAACTAAATAAATAGAACTCTATAAAGGAGATACTATTTATTTATGATAAAATCACCTACAAGACCTTGGAAACATACATTAACAACGACTCCTACTTGTACCGAGAACTCATTAGTAAGTCTTTATGATTTGTTTTATGACGCTAATGGTAATCTTTGGATTAACTCTGAAGACCCTATGGCCGGTACGGCGTTGGAGCATGATATTATCTGTCTTAACTCTTCAATGCTAAAGTCAGATAACAGTATTGACCAATCTCAGACAGCCACAATGGAAACATCCCTCTGGTGGACATACGGAATTGACATTTCTATTCCTATTTTTGATGCACGTGCAAGACGAAAGGTTGTTCAGTGTAATGCATCTATCAGGGACACAGAACTACCAGTATTTATAAATAATGGATATACAATATACGATAAAGATTCCGCATTAGAGCCATCCGGAGTAGACATTTTTACGGCACACGGCGTAATGTCAGAGGTTAAAACTGGTGTAACACCTAACTGGGAAAATTATTTGCCACCATCCTTGCTTCCTTTTACTGCTGGAGCAGGTGCTTCTGGAAATAATGCGGACATTCTTTTATCTGCCCCTGATAAGGCTTTTAAGTCAACACTTGTTATGCAAGATGGTATGAGCTCATACAATAGAATTTTTATTAACCCATACACTTGGTTTGCAGTTTGTTTGGTCGTAAAAGCCACGGGTATGAACCCATCTAAAATCCTAAACAACACCTACTTTTTAACGCCAACCTCAGTAAAGGAAACCTTCGGCTCCTATGAAAACTTCTGGTCAACGGCAGACAAAAAGGGCACATTTGTAGCAGAAGCCGTAAACCTCGGTGGAAACTCCAGCAAGCTGGTATCTACATCACCAGAAGTAAAGGAAACTTATGATGGTTCAAGATGGACAGACCTTCTTAAAAATACGTTTGTTTGGGTTCGTGCACCATTCTTTGCAGACTATGTAAAGCCAGAAGATTTCGACCAAGACTTAAATCAAGACGCAAAAGTAGTTCACAGTGAGTTAATGTTGTCAGGAGCTGCGGATTTCAAAAAGTATGATGTATTCAATACTGCAACTGCTTTTTATGATACAAGAAGTGGATTATCTACTACTAATGCGGTACCTGGTCTTGGAACAATTTCAAATGCCGATATCAATAACGTTGGTATGTCTGAGCTTTCTATGCCATATGTACCTAAGACATCACCAACAGTAGATATCTATACATCCAGACTCCTTGATAATGATACATACTTGAAAGGGTTGAAGCAAGGTGTAAGTGATGATTCAACAAACTATTCTTCAAAGATTGCAGTTCCTCAGAGCAGCGAACAGATTGAGAACTTCATTGAAAATGAAGCGTCTGGTAATAATCCAATGGTTCGTGGATTACCGGTAGCAGCTATTAACAGAACAAACTCAAAAACAGCTCCTACAACGGAAAGCTTGATACCACCAAACTGGTTTGACCCAGAAAATTATTTGTCAGATACTGATTATAAGAACATGACAAAGTTCCCATCTGTAGTTCCTAAGGACGGAAACTTATACGTTGATGGTCGTATTATCGGACCAACAATTGATGAAATCTGGATTATGCTTAAAAAGCTTACTGGTGGTCGTTTGAGCGATGTAAACTCGACTGACCGTGCAGAAGCATTGGACATGGGTATTCCAAAGGGTGACGGCGACTATGAAAATGATACTGATACAACTATGACAGAGGTTCCGGATTCGGAGTTTAATTTCAAATACTCTGATGAAGGCACTTCAAAGTATGGTGACCCAATCGACTTTCAATATACTCCAACAAGCGATTCTGCAAACCTAAACCTTTTTGACCAAAAGCTAAGTGTAACAAAGTTCGTAAACCAGAATAATAAAATTACATATCCTATTTATAGTTCGTTAAAGCTTCTGTCCGATGACATTGTTGCAAATGTAAAAGACGGAAAAACAGTCGTACTAAACTCTGACCCAGACGGTAATCTGACAGACCGTAAGATTACAAATTTTACTGCCTGGAAAGATGTAAAGACTAAGACTGAACTGGATGCAAACGGCGATAAGAACGTAGTATTTGATAATGAATCCATAGAATCTGGATATTGGGCACCACGTAAGGTTCCATATTCATTACGTGAATTGGAAGCTATGATAATGGGTAATAAATATAACATTATTACACAGGCACGCTTTGTAAAGGAGAACTTTGCGGTAACTGGTGGTTTAGGTAAGCGTAATGGTGAAAACCCAGATGATATGAGCAACTTTGCTTCTGGTTCTTTGTATCAATTACACAAGAACTATAACTTTGACGTTGCAGCTCCAAATACATTCTATAATAATGAGGGAACTTCAACTGGATTTAACAAGGACAATCTTCCTATAGGTGCTCAAGCAGAATTGGACGATGAAGATTGGCGTTCACCTGAACAGAAAGCCGCCGGACATATTCGCTATGTAGAAAATTATGGTACATCAAAAGCTTTAAGCGAAGACCAGGAAAAGTATTCATCTTCTGATGTTTATCTTTCTGCATACGGCGACTGGCGTTATGTGTCAGACCACAATCGTATCCCTATCCTAAGAGGTGAATGGATTTAATGATTAACAGGCTACCAGAAATGGTAGCCTTTTTCATTTCAGGGTAAACATACAAAAAGGTTATAATATACTAATTATCCATGAAAAACATGGAATCATTCTTTTTAGAAATATATAACGAAGCTTATCATCATAGCCACCACCATTCACATAGCAGTGGTGTTAAAACCCCAGGTCCACAATTTGATAATCGTGGTGATTGGTACCACGATGGTATCTTGACACATTGGGACGGCGAGAAGTTTGAGGATTTATATCTAAGACCAAACGGAAGAAAGCTTTCTTGTGGTTTTTTGGTTCAAGATGAAAATACCGGAAAGTACCTTGGCTGCCACCCAACCGGACAGCCTGGTGGCGTATATGACATTCCAAAAGGTTGCAAGAATGTAGGTGCAGATGACCTTGAATCTGCCATTCGTGAGTTAAAGGAAGAAACCGGTTTGGAAATATCCGAAAGCGACGCACAGATAGAAGACCTTGGCATTCACAATCAGAAAAAAGATAAAGACATCCATTTATTCAAAGTAAGAATCCCGGTTAATATTGAAGAGCTTCATTGTGATTCTATGTTCCGTGATTTCCGTGACGGCTCTAAAAAGCCAGAGATGGACGGCTTTGAATTATTGGATGACCCTTCAAAATTCCTTTTTAGTATACAACCTATAGTAAAGATAGGCATGTAAGTGTATAGTAGATTTAATTAATATCTACTATACATATGTTAAAGCTAAACAAACTCACTCTCAATAATTTTATGTGCGTTGAACACGCAGACCTCAATTTCGATGATGGCGTAAACCTCATTGTAGGTAATAATGGTCAAGGAAAGTCTACTGTATTACAAGCGGTAGCTTTATGTTTACTGGAAGATAAGCGTTCAGATAGATACCAAGAGTTCATTATGCTTGGAAAGGAAAACTGCTCAGTCTCCCTTGACGCAGAAATTAAAGGCGCACAGGTAAGGATTAACATTACCCTTAATAAAAAATCCTCTGGTATGGAGAGGAATGCAGTTTACAATGGAAAGACCTATGTAAACTCCCAGGTAACTGACTTATTGGACTCCTTTGACATTGCCTATTATGCAGACATTATTATGTCTATGCAGAACGAAGGCGATATTACTAAGCTTAAGCCAACAGAGCGGGAAGCATACTTGCAGAAGCTGTTCCAGTTTGATTTCACAGAAAAAGTAGATAAGCTCAAAGAAGACCTTAACAGCATTAAGGAAAGTATTGATTACCAGAATGCACAGATAGAATTTAATACGAAATCTATTGAAGAACGTAAGACAGAAATCAAAGAGCTTAATCCCTTGTCTTTCCAAGAGGGTGATATTCAAGACTTAAACAATACTGTAAAGGAATTAAATGATGAGCTTGCTAAGACGGCAGACCTTCTAAAAAAGAAAGATGAAATCCTTGCAAAGAAGTCAGAAACACAGACTAACATCTATGCTGCTAAGCAAAAGATTACTGGTTATGAACACGATATTGAATTGATTGAATCAAACAAAGGCGTAATTGATACCCTTAACCAGAAGCTTCTGGATTATGATACGCAGAACGCAAGTCTGGAAGAAGAAAAAGCCGGCTATCAGAAGGACATAGGCGATTTGAAATTGAAGCTTGAACTCCAGGACGTAGAAAAGCAAGGCATCGATAATAGTATTACAGAACAACACGACCTTTTCCTCCAGAAAACCACAGAGCTTAATGAAATTAACATCCAGTTGGCAAATAAAGTGGCAGAGCTTAATCATGCACAGAAACACATTGACATGATTAAACTTGGTACTTGTCCGGAGTGTGGACACGCTTTTGACAGAACAGACTACACAAAATACAACGAGGCATTAAGTGCGGCTACAAATGCAAAAGAAGAGGTAGAACAATTAAAGACTGCTAAACAGACAGAAGTAAACAATGCCGATGCAGATGTAAAAGCTTTGCGTGAGAAACTGAGGAACAAAGAGATTGACATTTCTAACACAACAAAAGACATTTCTACTTTGGAATACAAGATTAAGAACATTGACAGTCAGATACAAGTTAACACAACATCAAAGGCTCGTATAGAAGAACAGATTAAGCAGTATTCTGCAAATGTTAATGAAGTTGAAACAATTAAATCAAAGATTTCAGAAGAAAACGAAGTCTTGATTAAATTAAATAATGACTTAGACAGTTATTCTAGTCAGCTTACAGACTTGGACGGCATAACAACGGCTTATACAGAAAAGCAGTCAAACCTTATGCAGTTGCAACAGAAGATTTCAGATTATAATAACGAAATCGTACAGAATAATCTTATTCTGCAGAATAACGAAAACATTAAGAAGTCCATTGAAGACATGACTAAAAAGATTGAAGAATCCAAGGCAAGCGTTGAAGGCTACCGTAGGCAGAAAGCGACATACGATGAAGCGATTACGCTCCTTGATAAGACTTTCCCAGCTTGGTTGATTTTGAAAACTTGTCAGATGCTGGAACACGAAATGAATAGCTTTATTCAGGTTATCTTTCCGGAAATGTCTGTAAAGTTGTTTCAGAATAAGCGTGGCGTAGAGTTCTTTTATACAACAAACATTAATAATGGGATGGTACAAACAAAGGAAAATCTTCTGAATGCAAAAATGGCTTCCGGCTTCGAAAAAGCTATTTTATCTATTGCTTTCAAGGTAGCACTTTGTAGGGCTTATGACCTTAGGTTTGCGTTTATGGATGAGATTGACCAGGCGGGAACAGAAGAAAATTCCGAATCATTGTTCAAAGCTATTCTTTCTAATGACTTGTTTGACCAGTTGTTTGTAATTAGCCATAAGCCTACTGTTAGGGACGTAATTCATTCGTTTGCGCCTAGCCTTAAAACATTCTATGTTAATAAAGGCAAGTTCTGGTCAGATGACCCGAACTAAGCATTGTTTTGGGAATTCAAACGAATTGCTAAATATCTATAAACATTAGACAGTAATTAAAAATAACCACCATACCTAGCGTGCTAGGTATGTAATTTTAGCTAGATGTAGTGTCTACTAACTATATCCATCACTTGATTAAAAAGGAGAAATTTCAATGACCGTAATTAAACGGGACGGAAAAAGAGTAGAGTTTGATGTCAAGAAGATTGAACGTGTAATCAACTTGGCAAATAAGTCCGTTCCAACAGAAAAAAGAATAGATGACGAAACAGTCACATCAATCGCATCAAAGGTTGTTCAGAAGATAGGACACCGGGATACAGTAGAAGTAGAAGAAATCCAAGACCTTGTTGAGCAGAACCTTCTCCAGAATAAGAAGGCTTATTTTATTGGTAAAGAGTTTCTTCGTGTTCGTGATGAACGTGCTAAGGAACGTTTCATGCGTCTTGACGTAATGAAGGAAATCAAACGAAAGCTTGAGGCTTCTGATGTCCAGAACCAGAATGCTAACGTTGATGAACATTCATTCGGTGGACGTAAGGGTGAAGCCGACGGTGAGCTTATGAAGAAGCTCGCATTGGATTATTACATTTCCGCAAAGTTCACCAAGAACCATCTCAACAATCGTATCTACATTCACGACCTGGATAACTACGTGGTTGGAATGCACAACTGCTTGTCTATTCCATTTGACCATTTGCTTAAATATGGTTTTAACACCCGTCAGACAGATATTCGTCCGGCAAGCAGCATAAACACCGCTTTCCAGTTGGTGGCAGTCATCTTCCAGTTGCAGTCATTGCAACAGTTCGGTGGAGTATCTGCAACACACTTGGACTGGACAATGGTTCCTTATGTAAGGGTTTCTTTCTGGAAACATTTTAAAGAGCTTCTTAACGCATACAATACATTTAACGAAGGTGAAAACTTTGACCCAATTGAAATGCCAGTAGCACGTGAAGATGCTATGAACATATCTATTGACAGTAAGCTTTACAAGTTCAATAAAAAAATTTATGATATGGCATTAGCCTCAACTGAAAAGGAAACTTTACAGGCAGTTGAAGGCATGTATCATAACTTGAATACATTGCAGTCAAGGTCCGGAAACCAGCTCCCATTTACGTCTATTAACTATGGTACTTGTACACTTTCAGAAGGTCGTATGGTTATCAAGGCATTGCTTGAAGCTTCATTGGACGGTGTTGGAAAACTTCACAAGACACCTATCTTCCCTTGTGGAATCTTCCAGAAGAAAAAGGGAATCAACGATAAAGGAAGCAAGAACTATGACCTTTATAAGCTGGCAATCAAGTCTACATCTAAACGACTTTATCCTAACTACGCAAACTGTGACTGGTCTGGAAATGATGATACAAAGTCTTACGAGCTTAAAGAGAAATTCATAGCCGGACTTACAGATGAACAGAAGTCTAAGCTTATTGAGTCTATTAAGGCAAATAAACTTGTAGATGTTCTTGGATTAACAGAAAACCTTGAACCAGTTAAGGATTCGCCATTGGCTATGTTCAGTACAATGGGTTGCCGCACTGCTAATGGTTTTGATATAAATTGGTTTGATTCTTGGAAAGAAGAGGTAAACAACGTAATTGCTGGAAACCTTCCTACAAGCAACTTCTTGGCAACAGGTCAGCAGAAAGATGGTCGTGGAAATATCTGCCCCGCAACTATTATTCTGCCTACACTGGCTATGGAAGCTAAGAAAAAGGCTAAGAATAATCCAGAATACGTAGTAGATTATTTTATGGACATTCTGGAAAAAGCTATTGGTGATTGTAAAGACGAGCTTATTGAACGTTTCAACTGGATTTGCGCACAAAACCCAGCTTCTGCAAAGTTTATGTACGAAAACGGTACAATGTATGGCTATAGGGAATCAGAGGGTATTCGTTCCGCATTGAAGCACGGTACACTTGCTATAGGACAGCTTGGTTTGGCAGAAACACTGCAGATTCTTATTGGTTGTGACCAGACAGAAGAAAGGGGCATGGCACTTGCAAAACAGATTGAACAGTTGTTCAAAGATAAGTGTGCCGAATACAAAGAGCATTATAAATTGAACTTTGGTGTTTATTATACACCAGCAGAAAACCTTTGTTTCACTGCATTCAAGAAGTTCAAGAAGAAGTATGGTGAGATTAAGAATGTAACTTATTCTGACATAGAAGGAAAAGAAGATTCTGATGTAAAAGACCATAGAGAGTTCTTTACAAACAGTATGCACGTACCCGTATGGAAGAAGGTTGACCCATTCGAAAAGATTGACATTGAAAGTCAGTTGACTGGTTACAGTTCGGCAGGTTGTATTACATACGTAGAACTTGACGACCGTACACAGAACAATCTTAAAGCTTTGGAACAGATTGTAGATTACGCTATGGAAAAAGACATTCCGTACTTTGCTATAAACGTTCCAGCAGATACTTGTACTTGCTGTGGATATCAAGGAAGCATTGATAACGAATGTCCGGTTTGTGGGGCACGTGATACACCTGGTAAGAAGGTAATTCAGAGATTGCGTCGTGTCACGGGCTATTTGACGGGCGACTACGAAACTGCATTCAATTTAGGAAAGCAGGACGAAGTAAAGCACAGATACAAGCATAGTGAAAGCCTTGTAGACTGGAATAATACCAGCGACCAAGAAGCCTAACTAGAAAGTATTACATACTACTAATTTAATAAGCTAACCAATGACGGATTAGACCTTAGTTGGTTGGCTTTTTTAGTCTTTGTACAAATGGGGGTTAATATTGTTTAAATGAGAATAGCCGCTTTAAAGACAAATGACATAGTAGATTCAGATGATGGGTTTGCGGTATCACTATGGACAGCCGGATGTCCACATCACTGCCCCGGTTGTCATAATTCACAGTATTGGGGGTTAGATACTGGTGAAGAATGTACAGACCTTGATGGTCTTACAACTCGTATTCTTAGAGCTATCCACAGGAACGGAATGGAAAGATGTTTTTCTATACTTGGGGGAGAACCTATGGCGCCTTGGAATCGTGAAGGTGTAGCATATTTAATAAATCGCATTAAATCAAAGTGTCCTACAATTAAGATATACCTTTGGTCTGGATATACTATTGAAGAACTGCGTGAAGCAGGAGATGAAAACATTAATTTGGCGTTAAGCCAAGTTGATTATTTAATTGAGGGTCGGTTCGTACAGGAGCTTCGGGATGTAACTCTTAAATTACGGGGCAGCAGTAACCAACGTATTTTCAAACGTAATTCGGATGGCGTGTTAGTAGATGTAACGCCACCCTTGGTAGGAAGTAGAACAGAAAAAGAAAAGTATGCTTAATTACGGTAAAGCCAGGAAATAAGTTCCTGGCTTTTTTATTATCTTCTTGCATAAAGAATCAACTAATTTATTAAGCAATTTAGTGAGTTGTGCAATTATCGGTTTTCGTCGATTTTGTGCTTAAATACTACTAATTGATTAAGATAAAAATTAGAAACTTTATAAGGAGATAAACAAAATATGAAGTCATTCCGTTTGATATTTATAGACGTTGACGAGTCTTTTACAACTTCTACGGTTGAAGCTCCTATTAAGGGATATATGATTTGCCGTGCCCCAAAAGGTACAACAGAAGCTACATACTTCCCTTACGGAAATGAAAAGACCATTAACGCCATGATAGGTTTGCAGACTGCAAACTGGCCAGACTTGTATGAAGCTATCGCATTCAATACAGAGTACGGTCTTTATATTTCTGCACCACCAGGAACCGCACAGAATTATCCATCATACTACGGTGGTGTTTATTTGACATCTAAAACAATGTATGACTACTGGCGTGTAGACGACAAAGATAATCCTAGCTATGAAGTTCAGGTATTCCCAGGCTTTGAATCATCAGACTTTGACAGCGACCTTACAGATTCACAGTGGGATGTTCCCAAGATTAACCTTACCGCAGAGTCTCAGGGTATTATCCAGCTTACAAATGTAAGCCCATCACTTATGTCTAAGCTTAATTACATGAACTTTAAGTGTTGGGAAGATACTGGTACGGGTATTGACGCTGGAACTGAAATGGTATATCATCTTGACAACGGCAAGATTTATCCAGTGGTTGATGATGCTGATGATACTAATACACAGGTTGGATACTATACGCTTACAAACAGTGGATATACAATCGTTCTTGGCGCAAAGAGCACAACAACAGACGACGCTGGTAATACGGTATTCGTAGGTGCAGGTAATACTGCCGCTACAAAAGACATTCACTTCATGAACTTCATGAAGCTTTTTGATTATTCTAAGGCAGTCGTTACAGACTCAGAGGGTAACTCAAAAATCAATGAAACATTGCAGTTGGTAGACCAGAGTATCAGTAAGAAAACCGGTGAAGACCTCGTTAAGTATCTTATTGAAAAGGGTTCAAATGGTCAGAAGTTCGAACTTAAAGTAACAGATGGCTCATCTACAAATACTTGGCCCTGTTCACCAGTAGTGGGTATTACTGACAGATTGTTCTACCGTGTAAACATTAAAAACGATTGTTTCATGCGTATTTCCCAGAAATCACCTAATGAAACACCTACATCTATTACAATCAGCAACATTGGCTATGACAAGTATCTCTATGACATTAATGTAAAATACATTCTTAAAGAGGACTTTGTTTCTGTAGAAGAATCTGCAACTACTTCACATTATGTCGGTTTGGAATACCCAAATAACTGTACAAAGACAAAGACAACAGGTGCGGATGCTAAGGACTTCCTTACAGACTTGGCAGCTTCAAATGACAAATACATTATTGACGTTATTTCTGATGTTTCAGCTATGGCATGGACTGCTCCGGAATCTACAACCCTTCATGCATTGTATCAGTATGACCCTAATACTGGCAAATGGACAGATGTAACACCAGACTATAAAACAAAGAACATCTTCATTTCTGGTCCGCTTATGTCTTCTTCTGAGGGCATTGCTTATTCAGACGATGTTGATACAGAAATCTTGAATATAAAAGGCGAAAACATTGCAGAAGGATATGTTCACGCTTCTTGTGTAAACACAATCTGGTACATTGCAAATACTGATAAGGTAGGAAAGTATAAACATACTTCTTATAAACGTTCACTTGGTGGAACTTACGGACTTCAGTCAGACATTAGGTACAATACAGTTACACTTTCTTGTAAGGAACAGGTTTATCCAGGTTCTTATATGTCTGGTGGTGAGTTCACTGGTTCTCTTTCAGAGACAGGCGTTAGTGCGGATGGTGCAAACATTTACTGGCCAAATGTCCTTTCTCCAAACGACGCTTCCTTTATTGAAGTTGTTCCGGTTCATACATTTGATGAACTTGGTGTAATTGATGACAAGGGATTCTTTAAGGAAGAAAAAATTGTAGACCCAATCGGACCTGCACAGGACGTTAAGACATTCACAATCAAGGGTCAGCGTACAATGGCAAATGCTATTCAGGCTAACATTGATGCTGGTACATTAGGTTGTGCTTGGACAAAGAACGCACTTCCAGGTGACAGCGACACAACAGTTGAGTCTGTATTTGCTGCCGCAATTAACGATGGTATCGTAGAGGCACAGCAGAACTGCTACGATGATGCTTTGATTTTCATGGAATGTTCTGGACAAGAGACTTTCAAGTCTAAGCTTATGAGCTTGCGTACCGTTTACCACGATACTTGTACAATCATTTCACCAAAGATTATCAACAAGTCTGAATTCAATAAGCCGGAAACTATTGTTGTTGCCGGACGTTCAAAAGGTACTGCACAGTACATCGGTGAGTTCAAGATGTACGATACATACACCGGCAAATACTACTGGTGTCAGCCAATTGGTGATGTAGGTGTAAACCTCGCTCGTATTATGGAAAAGAAACTTGGTGGTATGGCACCTGCTGGTACAAATGATAGTGCCGGACTTGGTGGTGTTCTTTCAAGAGCCGTTCTTGATAAGAAATGGGACTTCTCAGACGACGCTTTGCGTATCTTGGATGAAAAAGGTCTTAACCCAATCACTTATGATGCAAAGAATGGATTGATGATTCAAGGTCAGAAATCTACTCAAGACCCATCAAGTGTAACTGACTGGTCTTACCTTGGACACTCAATGTCATTCGACTTGTGTAAACGTGAAATCCGTGATAAGGTCATGGTTGAGCAGGTACATAAACGAATCAGCGACTACTGGTATAACATCCGTACAAAACAAGTTCAGGCTATTTTGGACAAACGTATTACCGGTACTGACCCAATCTGGGCAGAAGCAACAGTTGATATCGCTAGTGTCAACACACCACAGACAAAGGCTGCTCGTAAGTTCATGATTACAGTAAAAGTTAAGGTTTATCCTTACAGTGATTATGTAGTTCTCACCTTTGTTACAATGGCACAAGAATAGTGGCGAAAGTCACGTTCTAGCTAAAATGTGGCGAAACTAATAAATACCTACTTGATTAACATTGAAAAATGTGAAAAAGTAGGTTTTTTATTTTACGATAAACTTGTATAGTAAAAGTTTGTATTAATATAATTGATACAATAGATAAAAAGTAAGTTGCAACAAATCTTTTAATCTGACACATTAAAACTTTATCTCCGAATCAAATCCTGGTAATGCCAGAAGGCAACAGAAACCTCGGAAAAGTTTTACAAAAAAATTATTTTTTATAAAAGGAGATATTCTCATCATGAAAAAGAACAACGTTTCTTTTAATTCAATCAAAGCTCGTCTCTCTGACGAAGAAATCAACTATCAGAAAGTAACAGACATTACATTTGCAGTAGCCACAGAAAAAGACACTAACAATAATCTTGTTGGTAATGGTCGTAATGCGGGAAACCGTTTTGAATCTATTTTGCGTTATGCTTTGCAGACTGCTTGCCACGACGTAAGAGACCCAGACAACACTTCGAAGGCGGACTTGTCATTTGGTGGAATTGACTGTAAAGATGACTTCCAGGTAAAGCGTTATCAGCCTGGCTTTGCACAGATTTCAACATTAGCAGGTTCACAGTATTTTACTGAATTAAGCAAGGTTTACAAGTCTAGGAAAGTATCTGGAAAAGCTATGCAGGAATTTTTCGGGGCATTTGATTTGCCACCTGACTTCTTGCAGGTTCAGAATAACAAGACTGGTGAAACTGCTTACTACTTGTTTGATGTAGAAGACATTGCAAAAGCTACAAGAAAACTGCAGTATAACAAGGCAAGCGTAGACAGTATAGACCTTGTAGATAAGAATGGGGAAGTAATCATTAAAGTAAAAGATGGTGAAGATTCCCAGTCAAACTGCTTCACACGTGGTGCGTGGGTTAATACAGATTGGCTTAAAGAAAATGTTGAGCCAATTACAACCAACATAGCACACACTGGGATTAACATCAACGAAATGCTTTGGAATTATAAAGCAGATTAGTGTTTAGTGTATCCTTTTCGCCAGCCTTTCTTGAAGTAGGCATCAAGTTCCGAGTTAGAAATCTTTTTATTCTCGGAACCGTTCGTAACCCAAGTGTGTAATGTATCACGCTTCTTATAAGGTAATTTCTTTTTTTCGGCGATTTTTTTCCGGTGAGCTTCCAATTTTTTTATGAAGTCATAATCCGGATTTTCTAAGAAAGCCCTTAGTCGTTCTTCTTTATCGACTGGGGGCTTTTTTCTTTTCCCGTATAGAATAATCCAAGCAGAATTAAGATTAGCGTGGTATGCGTGATTATCTGATTTATGTTCTATCGCATAAAGGAAATGAGCTTCACAATGTTCTAGTATTTTGAATAAAATGAGATTTTTTTCTTCGTCCTTACCACCGTCGTTTAATGGTATAACGTGGTGCAGTTCATAATAGTTTTCATATCCTTTAAACCTGATTTCTTTTCTTACTTCTTTTATAAGACTTGCGTATGTTTTGTGCATACATAATTAGCAAATAAAAAAGCCCCGTAAGTTTCGGGGCTATTATTTTTTAATAGATTTCAAGGGTTTTTTTAATCAAGGACATTTCTATGTCAGTTAAGCCTATCTTTTCCTGAAGTTTTTTTTCAGACCAAGGCAGTTCACAGCTTGGGAAGAAATTAAAGTCACCGGGGTTATTTGTTTGATTATTTTTTTCCAAATGAACGGAAAATTTTAGAATGTCTGAATTGTTTAAGTATTCTTTGAAATTGTTTGCTCCTTCTTCATTATCAAATTCCCATACGTGGAACCAAGATTCCCTTCCACCACCTTTAACCGGCAAATCTTTTTCGCCTAGTAGTGTTATCCACGTCCAGTCGCCTATTGTACCACGAACCCAAGAACAACCTAAGTACCATTTATCCGGATTCCATACAAAGTTTGGGTCTGGTTTCGGCGCGGTCCCGATTATTTTTTTCGGTGCAAGTCTTTTTTTCTTGAGGTTATTTTCTTTGCAATAATTCTTTATTTTTTCATAGATATCTTTTATTTTTTCTGGGTTATCATACTTACGCCAACATAAGTCATTCATGTCTACTGGTTCAGTACAATTATCACTGAAGTAGAAGATACCTAATGAATCTTGTGCAACCTGCATGTCAAATCCAGAAGGGTCTACATCTTCGAACTTGTCCAGATTTTTTTCAAAGGTTCTGATTACTGCATTAAATGTTTCATTTCGTTTATAAACACCGTCTACGAATGTAGTAGGGCAAAGCCAAGATACACACTTAGAATTATTCCAAGTAGTGTATAGAATCTTGGTATATAAAAATCCCCTGCCATCGTAGGGTGGATTACCAATTACGCTATCAAAATACATATATAGTATACATATTAATGGTAAAAATGGTCGATTTTTTGCTTTTTTTCTGGGAATACTAACTAAATAAAGTGAGGTTTTTTGAAAAGACTCTACTAATTATTTATAAAGTAGTTTAATGTCAGATACTTAAAAATGAATGTAAGACTATAAACTTTTGATTTAAAATGCGAAGGTTTCAGAAAGAATACACAATGAACTTTCTTGGAGTACCACAGGCACAAAACGAAATAGAGTTAAAACTTTGGAAATATTAACTGGTAATCTGGTTATTATTTTTACTCACATAAAAACTTTTAGAAAATAACATGGAGATATAAACGATTATGGCACTTTCAAATCGTATGAACGAATCAGCAGCAAAGTCTGATTCAGTTATGGGAAAAGGAAATGCTCGTACATTCAAACTTAACGAGCGTGTAAAGTTCTGGGCAAACGTTCCTGGAATTGGTAATGGTATCACAAAATATGACGAAGCTACACAGCGTAACCTCGCTTGCTTCTTGGACAACCAGGCAGCACATATGGCTCGCTTGACAGAAACTCAGGTTTCTACTTCTTTCTCTGGTTTCACACCTGAGAACATGCTCCGCCTTGTACGCTTGGCTATGCCTAACGTAGTTCGCAGCAAGATTTTCACAGAGTTCGCTATGGAAACTGCTCGTGACTCTATCAAATACATTAAACCTGTTTACAGCAAGACACAGTATGGTAAGACACTCGAAGACCGCACAGACTTCGCTCGTATCTACGAAGATGCGGATGAAACAAACGACATCAACAACGAAAACGCTCGTCGTGCAATCTACGAAACAACTGCTGACCGCATCAACCAGGAGCTTGCTACTGTTGTAGGTAACGGTGGTGTATTCACATTTGCTTGTACAGAGAAAGACATCGCTGAAAAGAACGCACTTTCTAAGTGGGGTGTAAACTCTGAAAACGTAATCGATGGTTACGGTGTTGTTTACGGCACAACCGAAAAAGACGTAATCGCAGTTCAGGACAAGAGAACAAAATCTTGGTTCGTAGCTGGCGAATACAAAGACGTTGTAGTTGAATCTGGAAAAGACAAAGAATCTAAGAAATACACAATCAAAGTTACTGGTCTTGCAGAAGGTAAAGAAGCACACGCTTATGCACGTTTCGACTCAGAAGGTGACTTCATGGGTGATTACCTTGGTGAAGTAGAGATTCGTATGTCTGACTACGAATTCCGTCCTCGCCCAACAACAATCGGTGTAACTTGGTCACAGCTTTCAGAGCTTACTTTGGACGCTTCATTCGGTGTATCTGCTGAGGAATACTTGGTAACATACGCTGCCGCCGCTATCAAACAGGAGCTTGACTACCGTGCAATCCGTATTGCTTACCAGGCTGCAAAAACAAACCCTGCTGCTTACCACGTAACATTTGATGCTGCTTATAACACAACAGATACTGGTGCAAATGCAAACGGAACTAAGGAAGGATACCGCGACAACGCTCAGACATTCCTTTCTGCAGTAGCTACTGTTGGTGATATTATGTACAATGATATCAAACGTGGTGGTGTTTCACGCCTTGTATGTGGTCCATCTGCTGGTACATACATTCGTTTGAACAACCTCTTCACAAACAAAGGCGCAATGCCTGCAGAAGGTGCTCACCAGTTCGGTGAATTGGATGGTATCCCAACATTCAAAGTACCTGATGAAGTAATTCCTACAGACGAGATTCTTACAGTTTGGAAGAACCCTTCAAACGAAGCTGATATTTCTATCGCTTTCGGTACATTCGTACCATTCTTCTCAACTGGTGTAATCCAGCGTAAGAACTTCTACAAAGAAGCTGGTTTGGCAACATACGGTGACTGGGCAATCCTTAACCGCCGCTACCTTGCTACAATCAAAATCGAGAACCTTAAGGATTCAACAACAAAATAAGTTGTAACCGAAAAGGTTAACTTGTAGATAAGATAAA
>Ga0247611_10002849_pt1 | contig 26790 bp, 20 predicted proteins | sample 177DNAGHGhighgp2_FD_192422 | JGI IMG/M metagenome (GOLD analysis project Ga0247611, IMG submission 192422) | Sheep rumen microbial communities from Palmerston North, Manawatu-Wanganui, New Zealand - 1770 DNA GHGhigh gp2 | ecosystem: Host-associated > Mammals > Digestive system > Stomach > Rumen... | reverse complement strand
GAATCCTGGATGGTGCCGTTATCCTTGACGTATCCCACGGTGCGGTAGCTCCGGTCCTGGACCGTTCCGTTGTCTTTCAGGTAACCGATGGTCCGGTATGATGCATCCTGCACCGTCCCGTTGCTCTTGATGTAACCGACGGTCCGATAGGACTTGTCCTGAATGGTGCCGTCGGACTTGATGTATCCCACCGTCTGGTAGGAGGCATTCTGTATGGTCTGCGCCGCAGCTCCCATGGAAACTGCAAGTAGGAAGACTGTTATGAGTATTTTTTGGAGTCGTGTCATAAATCTCTATATAACAGTAATTATGCCGGCGACAATGGCTGCCGGGATGGCGAGAACCATGCCGATGAGAGATCCTTTTATATGGAACCAGTAATCGTGGTATTCTTTGACCATGTCCTCTGTTCCCGGGATGACAAAATGTTTGTCATGGCAGAACCATAGGCAGTCAAGGACGAAGGCATCCCACCAGTTCACGACTACCCACAAGGCATACGCCGTAAGGGCCCCGCTCCAGAAAGAGGTGCAGCCGTTGACATACCGGACCAAAAGGCCAAGAAGGATGCCGAAAACAACGAGAGCCGTGATCTTCTTGGCATAGAATACAACACCGCCGGGTTTGTTGGAATCGTCCACCAGCCCGAGGCTCCTGCATCGGTCGATGATGGCGGGAGGATAATTGAAGATTGTCTTCACGGGGGCCCTGGACATCAGGAACACGAAGAGGGTGAAGACTGCGCAGGCGATGACTGATTCAACGAGAAAAACCATATTCTATTGGTACTTCTTGAAATTGTATTTCTCCCGGAGGGCCGCCTTGGTCGGTTCGTCCTGATGGGTGAAGTAGTTCTTCCAGCCAGGGCAGAAACCAATGTGCCAGCGCCAGAAGCGCCCAAGAAGCGATTTCGGATCCTTGTCATAGTGAGCGCGGAACTTGCAGTTCTCGCAGGGATAGGTTTTCTGTTCAGCCATATTATTTGCTTTTCATTTGAATATGTCAGTCCTTCTTCTTGATCCGGTCGCCTACTTCTTTTATCTGACCTTTCTTTTTTGCGAACTCAATGCCATTTAGCATGGCGAAGTAGACATTGTCTCCAACACGACTATATCCGAATAGTTTAGCCATTTCACGTATCAGGCTATCTGATGGTTGTGACCCTTGTTCTTCAAGCACCAATAAAGCTGCGTTACAAGCTTCCCGAACAGGTATGTCGGATGCCTCTCGTGCATTTGAATATCGAATAATGGAATAACTATCCGGATCCTGGTCTTCTTTCCAATACGTTACAAAAGAGTCTTTAGTAGTCTTGAATTTTGCGAATTTAAATAATGAATTCATATATGCAGAAACGCGGTTCCCCATTCGTGCTATATCCAAGGCTCGAAGAACACGCTTGCACAATAGGTTTTCGCTGATGGGTGCTTCCTTGTCGATAACCTGTTGGAGATAATCAAGGACAAGACTTTTCCGATAACCCTTTACGAAATCATCAGCATTTAAAGGATGAGGATTTAGATAACATGGTTGATAAAACTCAACGGTGTAATTCTCACTTCTATGTGCATTAGGGTCAAAAGCAGCTGTTGAATCAAATAACCCCAGTTCAGAATCCTTGGTGTGGTCATCATCATTGCCATTGGACTGCACATCTCCAATGGTGCTATTTGTGTTTCCAGAATATAGTCTAAGAGGTTGCTCCTCATCCTCTGTCAACTCTCCAGAAATGGCAAGTTTAATTTTATTCGTCAAATTGGCGAGTACTGCATTTTTATCATTCCACCAGTCCATAGTCCAGACACGTGCGATTTTCCATCCTAGTTTCCGTAGTATCCCAATCTGAACAATCTCACGATCACGAGAGGATTTCGATGAAATATAATTGTATCCATCGCACAAAATTCCAAGAATATAATCAGTATGATTTTCCGGGTTAACTATACCAATATCAATGCGGTATCCAGAACAACCGATATTAGTTCTAACATCATATCCAAGTTTCCTTATTTCGGAAGCAATGTCTTCGACAAGGCCATCTGCCTCAATACTGGCAGCAGCCGTATTGTACTTAAGTGCCTGACGTCCCTTCTCTGCATATTCAAGGAACGACTTAAGTCCGGCAACGCCTTCGGCACGAGTACGCTTCAAATCAATCTGTTCGGATCTCAAGGTGGAGAACACTTTCATTTCATAGCGAGCACGGGATACTGCAACATTGAGCCGTCTCCAGCCTCCATCGCGATTCAAAGGCCCGAAGTTCAGGGCAATCTTCCCCTCCTTGTCTTCCCCATAACCTACCGAGAACAAAATAACATCACGTTCATCACCCTGAACATTCTCCAAATTCTTAATAAAGATGTGCTCATCACAATCCATGGCAATTTTTTCCAAGTCTGGATTGGCAGCAAACATATCAGTTAGCAAATCTTCAATAAGAGATTGCTGATTGGAATTAAATGTCACTACGCCAATGCTCTGCTTCCGTAGTTTTGGATTGCGAAGACGTTTCTTGATCTCTGCGACAATTGCTTCGGCTTCTGCGCGATTCTGTCGAGATCCACCCCTGTCATAAATACCTTTGACATACTGGTATTGAAGTTTAGTGTCTATATCATCTGGCGAGGGGAACGTCAGTAATTTGTTATCATAATATTTGGAATTGCTAAATGCAATTAGGCTCTCGTGTTTACTGCGATAGTGCCACCGAAGATATTTGGACGGGAGAGAAAGCGCCAAGCAGTCATCCAAAATACTTTCAAGATCTTCTATAGCAGCATTGTCTTCATCAAATGAGTTTGTGGAGAAGAAGTTAGTCGGAGGCATTTGTTTTGGATCTCCAACTACAATAATACATTTCCCCCGGGCAATAGCTCCAACAGCTTCACATGTGGGCATTTGGGAAGCCTCATCAAAAATTACCAGATCGAACTTAGGGGCTTTCGAATCAATGTACTGCGCAACAGAAATAGGACTCATGAGCATACATGGGCTTAATCTGGGCAGAAGGTCAGGAATCATATCAAAGAACTTACGTAAAGAGAGCCCACGACAACCATTACGGATATTCCTTTGAAGAATACCAACCTCAGAGTTTTGAGAGGCCTCTCTTTGTAATGCGGGCAAGCTGGATGCCAATTTTGCAAATATCTCTTCTCGTGTGAGAGTTTCGAAATCTTTACACAGGCCCCGGAAGCGAGAAATCTTCTCCTCGAACATAAGTCCATGGAAAATATTCAAGTCTTTCTCTTGAGTAAGGATATACTCTGCGTAGGTCTTAAATAAACCCTTGTGGAATGAATCAAGTAAGTTCTCTAGAGGGATACTCCCAGATTCGATTTGATCTATGATATCTTCAAAACCTTTGGAACAAATTGTCTCTCTACGTTGATTGTAAAGAATCCAACTACGTAATTTCTCCTTACCCTGACTCCATCGCTGGGCCGTATTAGCGATAACCTCAGCCCAATCACCATCTTTTATCGCTATGGCCGCAGAAAGATTTCTGCTAATAACATCCAAATGGTTATTAATCTTATCTATCAGCTCGACAAAATCCTGAAGCAAATGACCTTCCCGTTCGCGGGAATTCATAAGGCCTCCGGAGATATGTTCTCCTAAATGGTCTCTCATCTTGGAAGCGTTTCCCCTGTCAGCGCTCAAACATGAGATGGCAACATTGATGGTACGTGCTTTGTCGCAGCTATCAATGATTTTGTCCCAGCTGGTTTTGTCGCCAAGAACTACGTTGGACCCTATACTTGAAAGAAGATTGTGAAGAGAATCATCTTCTTTTTTATAACTCTGGAGGGAACGTAAAAGCGGCAATACTAATTCCTTATTTGGCTTCGTGGTAAATTTTGAATAAGTTTGAAGGAATCTTAGAAGCTTATTCTGTGCGAAATAGCGGGATATGAAGCCTTTGGCGGATGCTTCCCTCCACTGCGATTCAAAAGATACTGTATCTAAAGCTAGTATCCCATCATCGTACTTGGAAAGAATTTCATCTTTATATCGGTCTCGTTCTTTCCCATGAACGCAAGCATCTTCAATTACATGCAAAGAATCTTCATTACCAATAGCCAGAATAGAAGGGATGAGTTCTTTGTTCGAGAGAATGATAGAACAGATAACCTTTAACGCATCATATTGTTCATGCGTCAAAGATAGATTGTCAATACCAAATAATGACCGTTGAATAGCCTTGGAAAGTTCATGCAACTCGCTGCCATTAGAAGCCAGTTCGGACAACGATTCAAATGCACTTTCGGCATCAGATGAATACTCAGACAATGAGATTCCAACGAGAGGATGATTAGTGGGAGAACCAATAAGAGAGCAGGCTGTCTTGAATTCGGAAAGAGCCACCTCAATGCCCGCGACTTTATTTGCATCAAGACCTGATACTCCTGCGACGGAGAAAACAAATTCGGGCGTTTCAGCAGGAATAGAATAATAACGAGAGATGCAATCAAAGAGGGAGACCCCAAGCGGATATGGCCGGTGCATGGAGCTGTTGTACTGATTTATCTCACTGCGAACCTCGTTGATATGCTTTGCTTCTTCAGCATATGCTTCGCTACTTTTCTTCTTTGCAACTTCCGAGGTCCTTTTGAGTTGTTCAAGCACATTGGATTTTTTTGCCTTGTTTGAATGTAACTCAAGACAAAAAGCACCCAGACCTATGGATTCCAGTCGGTTCTGAACAACTTCAAGAGCGGCCATTTTCTCCGCGACAAACAGAACTCTCTTGCCGCGATATAAAGCATTTGCTATGATATTGGTGATGGTTTGGGATTTCCCAGTTCCGGGAGGACCATGCAAAATGAAGCTCTTGCCAGAAAGAGCAGCATTAATCGCTTCCAACTGAGAAGAATCGGCGCTTATTGGAAGCATGATATCTCCTGCTCCAAATTTCTCATCCAGACGGGGCTCTTCAACTATTTCTTGATTCACGGAAGCATCCGCTATACCGGTTATCAAACTGGAAACAATCTTATTCTGTGCAAGGATATTCGAATTGTTATGAATATCATTCCACATGATGAATTTGTTAAAAGAGAAGTTGCCCAGAATGGCCTGCTCGATGACATCCCATCCCCGTTGATTCATGATTTTTCGGCGGATAGTGTTGAAAACGAGTGACACATCAACTCCGCTGGAATCAGTCGGGAGCGGATCAAGCCCTCCGATGGTAATATTGAATGCCTGACGGAGAAGTTCCAAAAGAGTGATATTCAATAGCGTTTCTTCATCCCGACTACGTATAATATATCCGCTGGCTGCAGATTTGCGAATAATCTCTACAGGGACCAAGAGGATAGGGGCAAAACGCGGTTTTTTACTGCTGGGGGTCTCATACCACTTTAGCAGACCAAGAGCAAGGTAGAGTGTGTTGGCTCCATTTTCTTCCAAGGCTGTTCGGGAAGAACGGTACAGATGGGTTAATGCCTTTCGCAATTTCTCTTCATCAAAATAGGTTCTCAGCCTATTCTGAGATAGCTCTAACTTGACAAGTTCATAAACGGGGTCTGCAGCATTGATTGCCTTATAAATACCCTCACTGATTTGAGGGTTATCCCAATCCTGAGGTCTGCAAAGCACCTGAAAATCATGGTTATCAGCTAATGCGTCTTCCAGTTCGTCAATATGAACTGAAATGATAGGGATAGCTTCTCTCGTCAGCCTAGTATTAAGTAGATTATTCCGGAGGCTAAGGTCGAGTAGTTTTCGTTCCCAGATCGTTTTCTTGTCAACGTCCGCTTTTGAATCAATAATAATATCTGTTGTACTAATATCCTCAGGAGCCTCGTATTTTTTAGCGGTCTTCTCATCGTCAATAAGAATCCATCCATGAGGTCCGGCTACGCGGAGTGGGAGAGGGCGAATTTGACCGATACGTGCTCGAAATACGTCGATAAACAGCAAAAAATCATTTGAGTCCAGTTTCTGAAAAGCCAGTTGGCATGCGGAATCAAAAGTGGCTTCACTACCCGAATTCATACAGGTGGTTTCTACCACAAGCATTTCGTTAATTCCGTTAGCAATACGTTTTGTCAAAAGTGAGGGGTCATCGTTCACGCTGTCAGGGAAAGAATCTCCCACCAGCCAACATCCAGCATATGCATGACCCTTTGAAATGACAACTATCGGATGGAGCCCCATTGCCTCCAAGCAACTGACATAGAGCATTGACATGTCAATGCAGTTACCAAGTTTTGTCGTGATGATTTCATCTGAAAGGCGAAGTCGTTGACCTGTCTTTTCAAAACTGGCCGGAACGGCACTATAGGTGATTTCCTCTTCAGAAATAGCTTTGTATAACGCAGCCATCTGAAACTTCACTCTATTGGGATCGCGGGTCTGATATTCATCAAGGCTTGGGGAATCCGTCCATTCACCAAGAATGACTGACGCTCTTTTGATAATCCTTGTTACTTCAGGATGATTTGGAGTGGAGAAAGCTGCAAGCATTTCGGGAAGGACTTGAATCCCACTCCATTCATTAAAGGCTAGAACACTTATTTCATATTTATTACGGAAAAGAGTATCATCTTTCGAGCTGACAACCAGCTCCATCGCCCCCATAATCCTCTCAGTCAGGCTTGAAAGAAATTCAGTAGAGAAAGACAATGATACAACATTTATTACTTCCTCACATCCGGCAGCTATACATTCTAAATGAGTTGTATATTTAATGGCAAAAGCGGGTTCGAAGGATATTTCTAAACGAATGTCTTCAATAGCCTCCTCACCATTGTTGAGCAGTTTAATCTCCTGTATGACAGGAGCATGGTTCTGCTGCATGGCGAAATTTACAACCGGCGAATAGTTAAGAGATACTTCAAGTGCCATATGAAACCTGAGTTATAGGGGTCGTTCAAGATAGTTAATTTCCTTTCCGTTTTTCTTGGCATATTCGATTTCGGAGCGGGTGCTCTCACCGATGTAGCCTCCAACGTTGATCACGTAGATGGAATCCGCCATGTCAATTTTCCGCTTATGCATGTCATCAAGCATCTGCTTTGTCCCTTCAGTCCAGACCTCGTTATCTCCTGAGTGGCCGAACAGTCCGACGCTAATCACGATGTTCCCTTTAAGGGTAAGACGTTTCTGGGCTTCAAGAAACTGGTCCTTGAAGCGGGTGCTGCCACAGAGGGTAATAACAGGATACTTTCCTACCATAAGCTACATGATGCCTTCTAGGGCCTTGTCCAAGTCTTCCTTGCTGAAGGTGAACACATGTCCGAAAACCCCTACGGAAAGCCTTTCGCTGGTGCCGTCCAGCTTGTTGAGCTCTCCCGTGGAGAACACAAAGTGGTTCTTCACAGTGAACCGGTTGTCAAGGACATATCCGACAATGCCGGAACCAAGGGAGGATGCAAAGAGGGCGATACCTTCGTCCCCTTCAGAGCTGTCCTTTGATACGCTCTCGTTGATCTTCTCGTTAATGACAGACATGATGGCATCCTTGTGGGCCTGCTTGTCAGGGCAGGTCACTACGCCAACTCCTGCGAGAACGACGAGGAGTATGGCAAGCGTTATGAAAAACTTCTTCATTTCTTTAGTCTTCAATAGGTTCGACATCAAAGGAGCGCGCACCGTTGCCTACAGGCTGCGCCCTATAGACAGAGTAGAAATTCCAAAGAGCCCAGCTTTCCATACTTTTGGGATCCTGAGCGCCCCGGCAGGCATAATAATAAACCCTGGCGCCGTGGCGGGCCATGTACTGGTACTTGGTATTGACCACGACGAAATCGTCTATCCCATAATCCGGGTCGTTGTGTATCTTCTGGACAGCGGAACGATGCTCCCTGAACCTTTGGTCAAGGTCCTTGGACATCCCGATATATAGGATGTTGCTCTTTCCTCCAGGATAGGGGAACTTGAAACGGTTCGTAGTCTCTATGATGTAGATGCCAGGAACGCGCTTAAGACCTTCTGGGATCTCGTCCCTGAGGAGATTGAACCCTCCTTTCGCCCCTTGGTGTTCACGGAAACCCTGCAGGAAATCGAAATGCTTTGCTTCCTGACTCATCTGGCGAAGTTGTTTTCAATGAAAACCTTGATATAACTCTCAAGTGCCGGGGAGTCCACGACCTTGACATCGTTCGCCAGTCCGATGCAGAACCTTCCGACTCCTTCGAGCGGTCCGACTGCACCTTCGAACATCCACTTGTCTTTTTCCTTTCGGACAAAGGCTTCAGCAAGTGGGAACTCCTCGAGGAGAAGATTCTTGGCGCGCAGGGAGAGTACAAGCTTCACTGGAGTTCCGTCACCGTCGTATGCCATGTGGAAAGGATCTATCTTTTTCCTTTGGTGGGCACTCTCGTACTCCCAGTCCTCGTTCAGAATATCCACCCACTCGATGCGGGGGATTTTGAAAAGACGGTTGTCCTTCTTCTCCGTGTCATAGGCCCATACCTCGATGTGGTTGTTGGTGAAACCGAACGGCTCCACTATGCGGTCGCGGACATTGCCGCTGTTAGCCGAGGCGTAGTTTCTAAGGACCACTTTCTTTTTCTCCTCCATGGCGTTCTTGATCGCCTGGATACAGCCAGCGTTCGACTTCGAGCCCTTGAACTCGTTGATGCTCGTCAGGTCATATATGGCGGCGAGTTTCTTGTAGAGCGCAGACTTCAGGGAATGCGTGCTGTCCAGGTTCTCGATGAGGTTGCAGAGGATCTTCGCCTCCTCGTCTGAGAAGTACACCAGTTTCGAGAGATCCTTGAAAGGCGTGGGGTACTTTATCAGTCGGTACACGTTGCCGTGGATTTTCTCCACTGCAAAGCCCAGCGACTTGAAGGTGTCGATGTACCGGTATATGGACCGGTAAGAGGTGTCCAGTTTTTCGGCCAGCTCCTCGACAGAGAAATAGACATTCCCGGTCATGAGCCGCATCAGTCTGAAAACGCGTTCTACTCGTGGTTGTTCCATTGTTTCACTGAAAAATTGCTTAACAGATTCGAATTCGTAGAGATACCTAGGGCATCAAGACAGAAAGGACATCTTTGACTATTTTTACCCCGAATTGAATAAAATCAGTTCCGGATGGAATCCGGACGATATTCCCATTAAGAGAATACTGCTTTTCAAGGAGTGCAGGAGTTATAATATCAGTTTCTTTTTTTGATTGTATTGCCCATCCATCCTGAAGAAAATCAATTGAGAATTCGTTGTCTATGGTTATGACCGGGTTATGATGCAAATAACCAAGCGAGCATTTTGTGTAGTCAATGACATGTTGTTCAATTAAAACATGCCATAAGATTCTGTTCATCATCTTCCACATTATATTGTCTTCTGAGGAACAAGATGTACTCTGCAGGAGGAAAACTTCCAGAGGTTTACTTGGATCAGGCGTATAATAATAACCATATTTTGCCATATTATATGCTACGTAAGTGTAATGACAGTAGTTTACGTGACTAGCATAATACCGCCAATCATCGTATGGTAAGAGCGTATTATGCTTTGACAAGGTTGCAACATCTGCACTGTCGAGTAGGTTCAAGATTCCCGTTTGGGTAAAGTAACTGTTGTTGGTAAGCAGCAGCCGCCATGAGTCCGGTGTAAACCCATACATCCGGTTATCCCTATTCCTCCGTTTGTCTGGACTTGCGGTCTGACCGAAATTGGAATGCGACAACAATGTCGCGCGGATTAGTTTATCTTTCTCTACGTCGCGAGAGCTGTTGTCAAAGATTGTGTTAATTTTATTCAGCCTCGATATAAGAAGGTCATAAATAGAATCTTCAGCAATGTTAAAGTCGGAGTTATGGCCATTATACGCCATCAGTGAAAGAGCGCCTCGGAAAATGTCATGATTCTCGTATGCAAACAAAGACTTCCATCGTTCTTTGTTAAGCTCTTTATTCTGCTCTTCAAGGAACTGAACCTTATTGAAGGAAGACCTCGAAACCTCGGAGATCCTTCCAGATATGATAAGTTCTACCTCTTTCAGAATATTGGAAATGTAATCTGGACGAGAAAGTTCGTCATCGCTGTTCTCAATAAGATTCCGAATATGACGTAGAGAGTCAACGTTGTGCCTCCAATCATCGATTGTCTTTTCTTCACAGTCAGTTAAAGGATATTTGCCTAAAACACAGAACATGGCATAGAGCATGACAAGTTCCGCATATTGCAGTGGCGTGGAGCACGCTGTGCGGAAAAGATTGATCTGTGTCTTGAAGACTCGGATTTTATCTAAATCGCCGGATTCATTACGGATTCCGCATCGGTCATTGTCAGAATAAAAAACTTTGCCCCAGATATAATCATTGGCTGTGATACGCTCATTTCCGCAGCCTAACTTGTACAAAGAGTAAAACCTGTCAAAGAAATCGATGATAAAACGGACGTCAGATTCATCTAAATACCACGATGGCCTGGGATTATCATCCTTTTCACCGGAAGCCTCCTCTTTCGGAATATAGTCTCCTAAGTAATCCATCCTGATGAGAGACTTGGAATTCCCACGTAGGAAGTTCCTTAGGTCAAGAAGATTTCGAAACAGTGAAACAAAGGAATCATCAATTACATTAAGGTCTCCATTACGTTCATGCCATACGAGGTCAGTAAAGTCAGTGTCAAACCTTATGGCAAACTCGTACATGAGATCTTTTTCCTTCAGATCTACATCAATGTATTTCTCAAGCTGAGATTTAAATATTTCATAGTCGGTCAGGGTCTTTCCTCTGGAATTCATCTTAATGTACAGATCATCAGAAAGCCCGAAACGGCCAAAATCAAGGCAGAAAAACTTCACGGGACAATCAATGGTCAGCTTGTCCCAGAGCTTTCCATCTAAAGCTAAATCCTTAAACTTTAAATCGATTCTGTCAAGAACAGCGAGCATGGACCGGATAGACGGATCGTCATTAAACGATGGTCTAAAAAAAGAACAATCCTTGATTTGCTCACTGATTTTTGTGCAACGGCCACATTTCCAACAAACCCTGTTGAATATAAACCTGTCTTTTGAAATAAGGGATTTACAGAATTCGGCCGTATTGCCCCTGGTCGAGTAATAAAAGTGAAAGATTCCAACATCTTTCCCTTCTGTCCACCCCGCATAAAGGTGAAGCAGAAAAAGCGTTGTTAATCGCTGCTGGCCATCAAGTGGATTGTACAGATTGTTCTTATTACGGCTGCCATAAACAAAATCAAGAATCATTTCCTTCCCTGAAAGCAGCGACTCCCGGATGCTGGAAAGCATACTGTTAAGAACCTCTTCGGTTTTTTTTGTTCCTGCCCCATACGTATAATCCCGCTGTACGCGAGGAATCTCGATGTCATGGCCGCTTATGAAATCGTAAAAAGTAGTAAGCTTACCTATCTGGTTCATGGCAGTTAGAATTTATCCGGACTAAAATAATGGGAAAGGGTCTTGAAAATACTGTCTAAATATGCGGCGCGATCCGAGTCATCCCACGTTAAAAACTGTTGACTCAGGAGTTCTGCCTTAGTCTGGTCTTCCGCTGCAGGGCTATTCGAATTCTCCAGGTGATAATAGTGCTTCAGAAAAACTTTCTTGGTCGCAATGGGAATATAGACGCCATCTGCAATACATTTGTTGATATACTGCTGCTTGACACTGAATGCACCTTTGCTGATGCCCGAATTAACGCCCTGGCTGAGGAGGGCAAGATTGGAAAGCTGGTGCATAACAGTATATGCTTTGCCTCCGGACCAACAATCAAGATCTCTTTTGAATAGATCCACAACATCCTCATAGGGGATACGTGCAGTCTTGTTCTTAATCTCCTCGTCAAGTCTGACCTTCATGGCCTTAAGGTCGCTCAACAGAGCCGAAACTTTCGTGTCAGGTGAGAGAATTGATTCTCTGGCAGCGATTGTATACGCTACCCAATCCCTCCATTCGGTCCTTTTAGTCCTGTCCAGACACTCTGAATTCTGTGCGTGAATGTGTTCAAGAGTCCATCCGTCTTTCTTTTCAACGTCTTTGTACTCGTCGAACGGGAACCAACTTTCATTAGGCAGCGAACGAGTCAACTCAATATTGTACAGTAAAAGGACAGATTTCAATACCTTGTAATCCCTGGCATCATCATATGAGAGCTGGAAGAAGGTTTTGCTGGTATTGATCGTCTTTCGGATCTGTTCATCCAACTCAGCTTCAAACTCTGATTTTTTGTGTTTTAATGAATTGGCAAAACTCAGGAGGGAAATGAGAACGGCGTCTTGTTTTTCGTGGATTAAATATCCGATTTTATGGTAATAGTCCTTGTTCTCAAACCAGAATCTCAGACAGTCGAAATTCCTGACGACATCTTCCCAAAGATCCCAAAGATCCTTGTCCTGAGAATCGAAATAAAGGTATGTGAATAACCTGTCCTTCTGCGCGGCTTCGCTCTTGACGTATTTCCCGGACATAAAATCGAACAGTAATTCGATTCTGTTCCGGTATTGTTTAGAATCCCTGTTGGTTACAAAAGCCCAGAACTTATCGTTTTGAAAAAAGTGCTCGATCTCATCCCACTTGGCGTTGATGCTGCCTTGTTTTTTCTTTTTATCCTCATCGCGAATCTCCGCTTGCCTGGTGTCGTCAAGGGCGAGTTGCTGAGGCGTGAGTATGCAGCCATATTCAGCAGTTTCAGAAAGGAATAAAGCACGAATCAGTTCTGAACTTGAAAGAGGAACCTTTAGATTATTGAGCCGTTCAAAAATCTCCCGCGAGTCTGTCGTTTCCTTGCTTTCATACCAGATGACCTGAACGGAAATCTCTTTCGAAGCATCCTTGTAAAAATCCGCCAGGAAAGTCCCCATTTCGTTAAACTTGTATTTCTCGACGATGGTATCAGTCGTAAACCAAGTTATAATGTGGCGGGCACAGTTTTGGACATATTCGACGTCAACATTTTTGAATACAAAGTCGGTTTTGATTCCTGCCGTCTGTTCATCTAAATTGATATCGAGATTATCAAACACTTCCCCGAATTCCGGCCTGGTCGCGTACTTAAGTTCGTATGGGTGACATTTGATGAAGTTCCTCTTCTCATGGAAAGCAAGGAGGATACGAATTGTCGTCAAACGCTGCTGTCCATCAATGACCTCATACCAAACGTTGTTCTTTGGTCCGGTTTTTTCGTCGTTGTCGTCATAAGCTGGAATAGCCGAAAGGTCAGGTAAAGCGTATTTCTGAATTGTTTCTTTGGAGCACTCTTTAACAACGATAGGCTGCAGGCAGTAAAACCCCATGGGGCGTTTCTTCCCTAACTTAAAATACTTCCACAAGTCTTTCAGCAGTTGGTATATCTGGTCCTGCTCCCAGCGGTAGCCACGCTGGTAATCAGGGATGAAAAAATGCTTTTTCATCAACTGCGGGATGGCCAGTAATTGAAGTGTGTTGGCAGCAGGATTATTTGTGCTCATACTTGCATCCATGAAAGGGTTTAATTACTCGTTCTCTTTGAAATTCTCAACTTGATCCATGACCTCTCTGAAAACTTCAGGGGTGTATTGAGGCGGATAACCATTCTTGACAAGACAAATTTTTATGTCTTGTTTCAGCTGATCGCGAACCCTCTGATTGTTCAGCCAGTCGGCGAAGGATGATTTGGTGTCAATTATCTCCCGAATCTTACGTGCAAGGCTTTTACATTTCTCATTAACGGTGACTCCGTCAATCGTGATGTCCTCGCCATATACGAAACAATACTGGTCTCTAAGCTGCAAGAGAATATCGTAGAATGCCTTTTCTTCGAAAGTAAGGCCTAGTTTCCGGAAACTATCCTTGTCGGCTTTCAGACCATTCAAGATATCAAGAGCTTGCTGAGTAGCCTTTTGGATGATGCTTTCTGCCGTATCTTCTTGGGCTGCGCCGGCTTCTTGCTCGGAAAGGAATTTTCGCCTGTTGTGATACTCCTTAATCGTGGCTTCAAGCAGATCCTGAAATTTTTTTGAGGCGACTTGATTGGTCTTGCTATATTCGGTAATCTGTTTCCGCAGCATCTTGATCAGCATCTCCAATTTTGAGGCTGGCATCTTTATGTCTGAAAGACGCTCCGTAAACTCGGGGCCAAAGATATCCATCTCTTCACCGTCTTCAAGTATGCTCTCGACGTTGTTGTATTTGAGGGCTTCCTCAACCATTTTTGATACCCTGCGATTCATGGTATCAGTGTCGGGGGCATCCGTGCCATTCATTTTGTAGACTATTCCGGCAATTGCCATAAAGCACTGCGCGAGAGCAGATTCTTCTTCACCGAGCTCACCGGAAGGTTGACACAGGTCGTAAGCTTTTCGCATCCTCTTTACCTCCTTCAGGAAATAGGTCTTGAAGGAAACCGGTTTGACGGTTTTGCCATCTTTGCTGATGGAGTTCAGTTCGGATGTGGTAGAGAATACGTGCTCAGCGGCTTTCGCTAAAAGAATATATCGTTTGGCCGGATCGGTGTCAAGTTGAAGGAAAGGCTTAAGGTCATATCCCGAGAATAGGTTCTTGAGAATTTCTAGATGTTCCCTGAAAATGGAGGTCGCTTGTTCAATATCATCGGGGGTTGGCTCAATGGAATTCCCACCACCACCGTATATCCTCATGGCTTCGACCATATGGTCGCGGATTCCTATGTAATCAACGATAAGGCCAAACTCCTTGCCAGGGTATTTGCGGTTGACACGGCTGATGGTTTGGATGAGGGAGTGCTTCTGCAGCGGCTTATCATTATACATGTAAGTCAGACATTCCACATCAAAACCTGTAATCCACATATCAACGACAATGACAATCCTGAAATTTGATTTGGGTTGCTTGAAAGCGGCATCCAATTCATCAGAGCGTTGGTCATTCTTAACGCCTCCCAGATAGTTATACATATCGGGTTCATCATTGCTTCCCACACTGGCGACCATTGCTATAGTCGGTAGTTCTTTTAGTTCGTTGAGCTCTTCTTTGGAGATAGATACTCCATCCGGAGTCTTTTTCTCAACGAACCATTCAGGATAATGTTTCTTGAACATCATCAGCAGGTCATATGCGATTTTCCTGTTTGAGCAAACAATCATGGCTTTCTGCACCCGCTCTGGATCATTGGAGACAGCTGATGTGTAATGGTCGTGAATGTCAATAGCAAGACGTTCAAGACGGTCTGGCTCGCCAAGAAGAACCTCCAGAGAACTCATGGCCACTTTACTCTTGGCAATGTCTTCTTTAGTAGATCCTTGTTCAGCACACTTGGAGTAGTAGGCCTCTATCAGTTTGACTTTTTCTTCATTCAGGAAGACTTTGGCAATTCGAGGATGATATTTGATAGGAACTGTGATGCCGTCTGCCACAGACTGGTCCATTGTGTATCGGTCAACTTCGGCGCCGAATGTTTGATACGTCTCTTCAATCGGAGTCCCTGTAAAGCCAACGAAGGTCGCATTCGGAAGAGCCTCCCTCAAAACCTTTGCATAAGGCTTGGAGATCATAGCCCTCATGTTGGCATCGGCATCCTCGCTGAATTGTATCCTTTTTGACCCTTCGATCTGCGTCCTGTGCGCCTCATCACTGAAACAGATGATGTTGGAACGTTCATTAATGAGACCTATCTTGTCATCCTGTCTGTCGCAGAACTTCTGGATAGTGCAGATGTAAAATCCTCCGCTTTGTCGGGCGCCAAGCTCTTGACGCAGAATTTTCCTGTTTGGAACCTTCTTGACTTCTCCGAGGCCTAAAAACTCCGTACTTTTCGTGAACAGTTTCGCACTTTGCCCTTGTAAGTCATCGCGGTCGACAATCATGAGAATAGTGGGGGAGCCAAGCTCTTTGGTGCACCTCATGGACAGTTGCCTGGCGAGGAACGCCATTGTATAAGTCTTCCCACATCCAGTTGCACCGAAATAGGTTCCTCCCTTGCCACTTTTTGTCTGAACGGACTTGATGACGCTCTCACGGAGCAGGCGGGTGGCAAAGAACTGAGGATAACGACATACAATTTCTACTTCATCCTTGTCATAAATCTGGTCTCTGAAATAGATATAGTCTCGGAAAATTTCCAGGAATCTTTCGGGGCGATAAACTCCCTTCACCATGGTTTCCAGTTCTTCGAAAGGCATTGTAGAAATCTTATCGCCGTCTTCGACCCTTCTCCAAGCATAGAAATGCTCATATGGTGTTCTGACAGTGCCGAGGCGAGTTTTCACCCCGTCGCTGATGCATGCAAGCGGACAGTAATGCAACAGACCTGGGATATCTCTCCAATAACGGATGTTTATCTGCTCCCAGGCATCATGAATAGTGGCATTGGCATCTGCCGGGTTTTTGAGTTCTATAACACATACAGGCAAGCCGTTAACATATAGAAGAACATCCGGCCGGCGAGTCTTAGTTTGACCGTTATTGATATATTCTACCGAGAACTGATTGACGACGCGGAAAATATTATCATCGGTATGGTCGGGATCGAAATCTATGAGAGGAACTATTTTGGCGGTTCCTTTCTTTGAGACAAGTTGAACCCCGTCGACCATCCAGCCATAAACCTTATGCAACGTAGCAAAGTCGGAATCACTACCAACAAGCCGAATGTTATCGGCTATCTGGCGAATCTCATCATCATCCAGGTCTGGATTTTTCTTCTCCAAAAACTGAATGAGATCATCCATGTAGAGAACTTCCTTTTTGTTGGGCCGGGGGATAGTATCTCCGAACAGATACTGCCAGCCTTCGGCTTCGAGGAAGGATATCAATGCGTTCTCGAAATCGCTTTCAACAAAATGACCATTTAAGTTTTTGAATTGTCTTGCCATAGGAATTGCGTGTTAGATGGTTTCCAATGAGCCCTTTATAAGTATGGGACAAAGATTATAGAGTTGCTCTTGCAATTGAGCAGAAATACGTTGACGTTCAAGATAACATTTATAAATACTAGATATATTATTTTGTACTTCAATGCTTGGAATAGGGAAGCGCAATTTACTCAACTCCTCAAATGGGAAAACGTCACGGGTTGTGCCAAAGGATTTGAACCCACATTGACGGTGTGTCTCGGGGCGGGATAACCAAAGCATTAAGTATTCGGGTAACAACTTTTGTTTGTTTATGATCTCAAATACTTCGTAGGAACTGGATATGACGCAGTCTGGCCCCTCTCTTAGGGCGATCGGAAGCTTTGTGCCATTACTTTTAACCACCTTGTTAAAAGCAAACTGCCCTGTTCTGACGATTTTAGTACCTTCTTGATCTTCTGCTTCCCGTTTAGCAGGAATAAATTGCATATTTACGTCAACTCCCTGTGTTAAGGTGACGCTACGACCTTCGTTCCTATCATCCACACTTCGAATGTATGGTCCAATTTCCTCGGAAGCAATCTTTCTTCTAAGCTCCTCGATAAACCCATCGCAAACCAGTTTTAACTCTTCAACTTTGCTTTGATAAGTGGCGAGATTTTCTTGGAGAGAAAGATATATATTCACAAATTTTTGCTGAGTATCGATATCGGGGAGAGTTATATCAAAATCACAGAAACGCTCCCAATCTAAGTTTGAGCGAATACTGCCATCACTACAAAAAGCGCCAAAGCGATCTTTCTCTTTCGACAAAAATAGCATGAAGAAATACTCCGGCAAGACGATATCCTCTCTAGCGATTTCAAAAGTTGTGTAGGCAGGAGAAACAATAATAGGATTAATTCCGTTATACATGCTAATCCGTATGCATTTATCTCGCCCCGTCTGCATACCACTAAAAACAAATCGTTTATTACGGACGACCTTGTATTTTGATTCATCAAGGCCTTCTGTATTAGCGACGGTAGGCATGAATTCTTTGTTGATATTCAAGCCATAAAAGTTTGTTAGACCGAGAGAATTTCGTTCATCACAAACAGAAATTAAGCCTCCAATTTTATGCTTAGTCAATCCCATAGCCAATACCTTTAAAAGCATCTTCCAGCATCCGCTGTGACTCCTTCTCGCGCTTTAAAAGCGCTTTCATCTCGTTTTGAATCCTTGCCATTTCCTTGGGGTAGTCTATCTCAAGGTCGTGGTCTACGAACTCAATGTACTTACTGGGAACGAGCGTCCAACCATTCTTCTCGATTTCATCTATTCCAACACTTCGGTATAGTTCAGGAACAGCATAATTTCTGCCATCCGTTCCAACAGACTGCCAAGTGTGGTATATCTCAGCTACCCGCTGGATCTGATTAACATCCAGCAGAACCTTTTTTTTCTGCTCGCCCTTAACGGGATTGTCGGTCCATGTACGAAGATCCATAAAGAGAATCTCGTGCTCCCTGTTTCTGAGTTCACGGTCATGATATTTGCCACCCTTCTTATTCTGATTGAGAATCCAGAAAGTAACACTGATATCCGTCGTGATGAACAACTCCCTCGGGAGAATAATAATAGCTTCTACTTTGTCATTCTTGATCAACTGCTTTCTAATCTCTACTGCATCGGTATCGCCAAGAGCCCCATTGGCTAGAAGGAAACCGGCGACACCATCAAGGGGTTTCAGGTGAGAAAGCATATGAAGGATCCAGGCGTAGTTGGCATTGCTTTCAGGAGGAATACCATAGTCGATCCACCTGGGGTCGTTGCGAAGGTTCTCATCCCACCAGCCTTTGAGATTGAACGGCGGATTCGCCATGATATAGTCGAAGTAGAGCCCCTTGTGAAGATCATGAGTAAAAGTTGAGTCGCTCTCGGAGCCCAAATTATGGCTTATTCCGCGCAGGGCTAAGTTCATCTTGGCAAGCCGATAAGTGGCCGCTTCTTTCTCCTGGCCATATACATTGATTCTGCTGATATCTCCTTGTTTGGCTTTAACCAGAGCGGAACTCTGTATGAACATGCCTCCGGAGCCGCAGCAAGGGTCATAAAGAGTTCCGTCGAAGGGCTCGATAACGGTAGCAATCAACTGGACAACGTCGTGGGGAGTATAGAACTCTCCTTCCTCCTTAGTGGCGTTGACTGCAAATTCTTTGAGGAAGTATTCGTACACTCGACCTATAAGGTCTTTCTCTTCGCCAAAAGTCTTGTGGCTGATTTTGTTGATTTCATCCACGACCTTCTTGATGTCATTTGCTCCAAGGTTCCTCTGAGTGAAAGTGCCTTCAACAAAACAACCTTTGAGCGAAGGATTTGTGGCTCCGATACTCTTTAGTGCTGTGTCCAACGCAACATTCAATTGTGGTGCAGGGGTGTTAATTATGGTTGACCAACGAGACTCCGGGGGAAGATCAAAGGTTCCGTCGGCAAAGGTTGCATCATCGAAAAAGGCCTTCTGGATATTTTCGTCATCCGGATCCAAACCCTTTTCAATGAGGATATTGCGAAGGTTTACCAATCCATCCTCGTATTTTTCACCTATGAAACGAAGAAAAACGAGAGTCAACATCATATCCCTCTTTTCGAAGAACGATCCAGAGTTCTTCGCTTGTCTGAGGATGTCCCTGCACTTGAAAAGGATTGTTTCAAGATTCAGAATCTCCTCCTTAGCTTTTTTTGCCATGGCTGAGTATTATAAAAGTTATTCTTGCTTATTGTGATAGCAAATATAATAAAACTTGTGAGCATTACAAAGAAAAGACGATTTTTGTCAATTCTTTGCCGTATATCGTCAAAAATTCCGGCAAGAAAAACTATATTTGTGCGGATGCAAAGCTATGACGGCATACATGAGTGTTTTGAAGGCGATGTCCAATATCCTTATGCGGATGTTGGGCAAGCGGAGTTGATGCATATCAGCGCTGTCACGCCCGAGAACAGGAGGGAATACACGTACACCTGTCCGTACTGCAAGAAAGCGCTCCGTCCTCGGCTTGGAACCAAGCGCGCTCACTGCTATGCCCACAGACCTGGGGAGAGTTGTGAACTGGACAGGTACATTCACTCCACGGCGGAAAGACTGCTGAAGGAAAAGTGGGAAAGGGACGAGCCTTTCGAGATATCGATGAATGTCCACAGTGAATGCAGGGATTATGACAACTGCTTGTTCAGTCAGGAATACAACCGGGTCTGCAAGGGCACAGAGATGAAAACATTCGACCTCAAAAAGCAGTTCTCACAGTGCCTGGTCGAGAAGAAGTTCGGAGAATTTATCCCTGATCTATGCCTTGTCGATGAAAGCGGAAGGCACGAACCGATATTCATCGAGATATGGAGCAAGCATAAGAACTCTCAGAAGAAAGCGGAGTCAGGGTATCGCATCATAGAGATCCGGATTAAGACAACGGAGGAACTGGAGGATCTTCCTAGACACCCGATAACGGAATCCGAGACTGTCACGTTCAGCCATTTCAAGACATTAAACACAAAACCGGATGGGAAGGAAGGCCCTCGTTTAAGGAAATACACCCTCTACTCCGGAACACTGAAATCCTTCGTCGACGAGACCTATTGCAACTGCGGTAACTACAAATCCAGGCACCACGCCAAGGCTTTGCTTGAAGTGGTATGCAGTCAGGATGAGATTTATTCATCCCAAGAGTTCCGAAACTATTGCAATGCTTTGGCAATCGAACGGGGGTTTGACATCAGGTCGTGTTACCTTTGCCAGCTCTATGGGGCAGACAAAAGCGACAGAAATGATTATGATTGGAATGAAAATTGGGAAGACAGACCTGTTGGCTGCAGAAGAGACATCAAGAACCAGGGACTGATCCAGACGCAACAAGAAGAGGCTAAAACCTGCGAATGGTTCAAACTGAAGGATATTCCATTGAAACAGGCGAAAGCCAGATATGGAAACATCAACCGCTATTTGTGGCAAAGGAGAGAAGATGGTTCCTATGAAGAGGAATTCCGCAAAAGGAAAACATGGGAAGACTACCGGAACGCCGATGATTCTGAGTTTGACACTGGGTTCGAGTAAATGAAAAACCGCCACTCAATCAGAGCAGCGGTAAGAAAAAGTATGAAAGGTATAGGTCGTGAATTACTTCACGCTCTCTTTGCGGTACTCCTTGCCTGCTTTTTCGAGGGCGAGGGTGGCCTTGCGGACGCGGGCCTTGGCGGCCTTGTTGTCAACCTTGTCGATGTCGGCCAGGATAGCATTGATCTGGGCCTTGATTTCAGCAATGATCTTTTCCATTTTCTGTTTGGGTTTTAGATGATAGTTATTTGATTGGGAAACAATTCCTGGGTGCAAGTTACTCAAAAATCTTTTACAATATGTATTCCGTCCCGCGGCAGTTCTTCTGATATTTCCAATTCTTCAAAACGGGGAGCCGTCGGGACACCCTTGCCTTCCAGCATGCTCATGAGCCGGTCATTGTTCGAAATCTCCCTTGCCAGCTGGATGCGGAGCGAAGCAATCTGGTCCTCAAGGGCCTTGATCTGGATGTCCTTTATCTCCGTCTGGTGCTTGAGCTCCGCCTGGAATTCCTCCTCGGAATAGCCGTTGTAGTTGTTCACCGGTGCGAGGAAGTCCCCTTCGAAATTCTGTCCTATGCGGTCAATGGTCCGGTGGTCGTTATGGATCCGGGTGCCGCCGGCCTTCTGCTCGACAAGAGGGGAGGTCTCCCACTCGCGGTCGTTCTCAAGGAGCCTTGCGAGTTTCTCAGCAGGAAGCTTCGCCTGGCCGCGCTCCACGGCGGATATGAATGCGATCGAGACGTCCAGGTATTCGGCGACCTCCTTCTGGCTCAGGTCATTCGCCACCCTGAAGGCCTTCATGTTGACAAGTTTGATGCTTTTTTTGGCGTTTTCCATAAAAATGCTACCTTTGCAATCAAGTTGAAATTAAAATAGAATTTCAAATTTAATGCAAAGGTAATCATAATAATCGAAAATACAATACTGATAGCCATGCCAGAACCCAATTTGAGCGAAAAAATCACCCGGCTCGAGAACCGGATTACTGCCCTGGAGAAGAAAGTCTCCACTTCACGCGCGGGGAAGCTCCCCAAAAGAATGCTCACTACAGAAGAGGCCGCCACCTTCCTCGGAATGACTGTGGACGGGCTCCGAGGACTCACTTACAAGAAGCTTATCCCTTATTACAAACCCAATGGGAAGAACATGTATTTCGATGTTGACGAGCTGGTCTCCTGGCAGAAGAAGAACCATTTCGAGCCGATTATGGAGTCATAGCGGCATTTTATTCGTAAATCCTGACAATCCCCCTGTTGTCTGCGTTGTAGGACCACTGTGCCTGCCATACCATCCCGGACTCTGTGTCCAGGAGGATGAAGTTGTACATGTTCTCCGTCTTATATAGCTCGAACCGGCCGGAGAAATTATCCCCGCTTCCGTAGATGAGCCCCAAGTTGATTGTATTAAGCGGAAGCACCCCTCTCTGGTTATCGTTATTGATGCTGTAGTGGACCTGCCAGATACGGCCGGTAGCCGTTTCCAGGCGAAGAAAAGTCCACATATTGTCCGTCTTGTACAGTTTAAATCCGGGGGCTGCTTTCTGGTTGACCCGGTTCAACAAGTGCATCTGTAGGGAATCCTTCTGGGACCATCCGTCCCCTTTGATAGAGTCCCTTGGAAAAAAGTCCTGGGAAAGTGCTGACAGGCTGAGAAGCAAGCATGAAACGAAGACTACTAATCTTTTCATTGAATTGATGGTTTTTGTGTGACGCACAAAGATAATTCGCAAGATTGTCATATGTCGTCAAAATCGACACGATACGGAGCAAAAGGCAGTTCTTTCAGTCCTAGAATACTGAAAATCTAGTGCAAGAAAAACATGAATGAAGGGTATATTCACTCATGGAACGAGATTGTGTAGTAATAAAAGAAAAAGGAGTTTCATGGGAAGCAATGCCCGGGCCACTACTGAACGGGGATCGGCTGACGTGTAAGATCGGAGGGACTATAGTTTCGGGGAAAGTGTCGCTAACCCCGAAGGCCATTGGTGTCAAAATGGATTTTCCGAGGGAGATAGGGGTCACAATGAGAACGATTGACTGTATGTCTCCTGTCATTTTCACCGAGAATGTCGAAGAAGGAAGCCCGGCTACACCATATGGTCTTGCCACCGCGCGTGAACTTCTTGTCGCCCAATACTATGGAGATGTCATGCAAAAAGATTAAATTTGCGATATGTTCAAAGTTGTCCTAGAAACCAAAGAAGAACTGAAAGTCCTCAAGACATATATTGAGGACCAAATTCCCGGGTTGATGGTTAAGATGGAAAGGGAATGGGATGCGCCGGGACTCATACCCCTAATCCTTTTTCTTTACGCAGTCTATAAAGACTATACGATCACATTTGAAGCTGATGGAGGTATCCGTCGCGATCCTGAATGTGAGACAGACCGTGTATTTTGCCAGATGGTCTTTTGGTATAATAGGCATCATGATTTCTACGGGGGAGATCCCTACACCCAGAAGGCCTTTGAGAAGATGAAAAAGGCAAGATCCAAGGTGTTCCTTGAAGAAACTTTCCCGGCTCTTCTTGAGGGGATCGAGCATTATCTTCACGACTTCGGGTACAAGGATGTGATTGAACCGCTGAATTACCATGAGAACCTTAGAATAGCCAAGACCATTGCCGCCTCTGTTAACAGTCTGGAAATAAAGTCAGTATTTGATACCGACAAGACCTATCTAACCGCATCAAGATATGTCTCCAAAGGTATACAATACACTGCCGACTTCAGGGTCGAGGTTAGCAATCCTGAGAATCTGAGGAGCAATTTCACAACCTTTGCGCCCATAGAACTGGTTTATCTCGCTGCAGTACAACTGGCATGCAGGGAAGACCGATCGTGTATGCAGCCTACTGACTGGGAGATGCCGGAAAAGAGCGACGCTATCATAGTGTATGGCGGCAGCAGGTTTTTGAAAGATGTAGTTGAAAAAGCCGAGTCCAGGTCTGCCAGGTACGTGGTTATGAGCATAGTCTCGTCTAAACGCCTATACGGTGAACAGTATTTGGTGGGCAAGCATCTCATGCAGATAGACCATATCGACAATTCTGACTGGTATAACCTGGTGTTCGATTTGAAGGAGCACTACAGTTCAATCAAATACCGTTATGGGAAATCCGAGGACGGGTATCTGGTGCGGGAAGTCCCATATACAGAGATTCATATGTTCCATGATAACCTCAATACCGAAATATATGTGCATCCTCCCTTGGAGGAAGGCATGGAACTGAGGCGATTGAATGAGCTGGCCGCTCCGGCGCAGGAACTGGTCGTGCCTGAAATACAACCCGGGGACAGGATTCCTACTTATAACCTGTCCTCACAATTCGACGTGATATGCTCTCCATTGTATAGGCCGATGATGGCCCCGTTCGAGGGAGAGTCAAAATCGCCAATATGGTCAGGGAAGAATCTACATATTGGAAGTTCCCTCCGGCAGTGCATAAGTCACACTGACGGTTTTTACAGCGTGGACGGTGATGTTGATCTGTCCCTGCAAGTGAACGAGGAAATCGTTTCCACGGAGTATCTCGCATATGTCCTCGGAAACAGCGAGATGTTCCGCTCATTCATGAGATTGGGACTCAATCAGAAACATATCATGCACTATAGGATTCCCGTTTTCTGCGACAGGCAGAAGCAGAATGCAATAGTAAGGCAGGCGTTGGAGCAATTGCGGAGTGTGGTAAACAGCGATGGAGTCTACAGCGTGATATGTGTTGGCGATTCGTTGCGGCTGGAGGGCCAGGAGAAGATTCAGTTGGAGAACTGGAATGTCGTTTCATTGGCTTATGCCCCATCAGTATATGGCGAGGGAGGACTGATAGAGCTATTGGAAGACAAGACGTTTGCAAAAAGGGTTGAAGCTATCTTGGTCGATCCCATGACTGATGCATCGGGAACACGGCTTAAGGGATTACAGAGGACACTCTTGCTGGGGCGGCAGCTCGATATCCCGGTGTTCGCCTATTCAAATGTCCCATTAAGTGCTATTGCAGAAGATCTGGAAGAAGAAGACTTTCGTTATATCAATAAAGGCCATTATTACGAAGCTGGCGCCGAGAATTCTCTCCGGAGGTTTGTCACTCGGGTCCGTGATGTCCTGGACAATGACGGAACCTTGAGTCAGCAGATACGTATGCGTCACGTCCTTGAGTTCAAGGCCGCCGCCTGGATCAGGGACAACTGGAATATTGATGTCCCGACAACCCTTCTCGATGCACTTGCATCCCCAAATAAGCACCTTCCGCAAGTCCGGGAAAGTGTGGAGTCTTTATTGAAAAAAATAGCATCCATCATTGCTCCGGAAACATCCCTCGATCAGACTAAGGGCGGCTGGTTGGCGAAATTCTTTCTCTACAGGGCGCGTGAGGATAACGAGAAGACACACAAGTTCTACGTCCTCGAAGGAAAGCCGATGGAAAAAACGCTGGCAGCATCCGTCGATTTCATGTATCAGATTCTGAATGGCGCGTCACACGGAGGGGAATCAATAGAGGAGGCCGCAGAGATGAATGTTCTGCCATACATAGAAAGCTCGGGGACGCAGAACATAGCAATGTCTGTCCTTCACATTTACATGGAATTCATAGTGTGGATTGCAGGTACCGGCGGCCAGTTCAACGCAAAGTGCGTCGTGAAGAACTCGAAGGATGAGATCGCCTCGCTGAACATTCCCGGCGTGGTAAGGAGAGTGAATGCCGGGGAGTATTACATCGAGACGCAGAATCCCGAATACCAAAAGATCCATTTCTGGCCGGGACGCGACAATCCCGTCCCCGAGGGGACAACCATCGTGCTGAATGCCATCACTGAGGAAACAAAGGACAAGAGCAAATACAAATGGTTCGCCTCAAAGTGGACGATTCCAGACAAGGGGGACTAATCCTTTTCCAACGCAGTCTTCGCCCTGTTGATATCGCCAGAGTCTATGGTCAGGACCAGCTCCCGCTGGCCTCCTTCCTCGTAGAAATACACCCTCAGGACTTGGTCCTTTGCAAGGGACACCTTGTCGAGGGAATACCCGATATGGGTGGTCTGCTTCGGGGCGCAGGAAGCCGTGCCGTAGCGGCTCTTCGGGAAGATGTTCCGGTCGTAGACCACACTCTTCCGGGAGCGCTTCTTGGACTCCACGACGAAGGTGGCATCCGGGCATTCGTAGCTCACCCCGGACCCGTTCTTGATGGAGAAGACAATGTATGTGATATCCGAATACGAGAGGATGTTCGTGCATGTCACCTCTATGTCATACTGTCTCGTGGAGATGTGCCAGAGGGACTGCGGGGCTGCCACCACGTCCTGGAGGAGGGGAGCGTCGAAGCGCCTGTAAAGGCCCGCCTCCGGACTGCCTTTGGGGCTGCCTTTGGGGCTGCCTTTGACGCCCTTTACCGTCTTCTTTCCAGCATCTTTATCTTTTGTGTTCTCGCTGGAAGCGATGCTTTCAGCGCGGACGGCCCCGGCCCGCATGTCATAGACTAGTGTCAGGGGATGTTCTTCAAAGATGACGATGTAGGTATGCATCGCCCCGTTGGACTCCAGGGCGGACACGGAAAGGGGAGTGGCGAAGGGCGAACGGGCCTTCAGGGCCATCATGTTCTTCGATTGTTCAAGGATCTTTGCTGCGCAGGCCTGGCTGTTCGACAGGTCGGCATAGATGAGGTCCGTGTTGAAGATGATATGGGTCGTGAAGATGTCTGATACGCGGAGGGTGTCCGCCTGGGTGCGGGCATGCCCTCCGAAGGGGAAGAGCAGCGCTGCTGCGAGGATGGGTAAAAATCTGTGTTTCATGGTTTATGGTGAAGTTATCTGATTTCTTCGATGATGTAGAACGTGTATCCGGCAGGGACGGTCACCGTGGCTTCCCCGGCCTTGTTCCGGACGATGGACGCCCCGACCGAGGCCGCATCCCGCGCGACCCTCCCGAGCCTTGAATTAAGGGTTGAAGTAACCGTCGCAA
>Ga0247611_10002847_pt1 | contig 26795 bp, 23 predicted proteins | sample 177DNAGHGhighgp2_FD_192422 | JGI IMG/M metagenome (GOLD analysis project Ga0247611, IMG submission 192422) | Sheep rumen microbial communities from Palmerston North, Manawatu-Wanganui, New Zealand - 1770 DNA GHGhigh gp2 | ecosystem: Host-associated > Mammals > Digestive system > Stomach > Rumen... | reverse complement strand
GCCGCGCCCGGCTTGTGGGCGAAGATCTCGGACGAGCTGTAGAACACCCGGTCGAGGAAGGAGAGGATGCGCCCGCTGGGGTGGGCGTAGTAGACGGGCGTGCCGAAGATGAAGCCGTCGGCCTCCTTCGCCTTGGCGATAAAGGCGTTCACACCGTCGTCCGCGCCGAAGACACAGCCTTCGTCCGTACACCGCCCGCAGCCGATGCAGTCGCGCACCGGCGCGCCGCCGATGTGGAAGATCTCATAGTCGATGCCTTCCTTCTCAAGCTGTCTGCCGATCTCCTCAAGCGCTGTCGCCGTGTTCCCCTTTGCCTTGGGGCTGCCGTTTAACATCAGAACTTTCATGTGGTTACTGCCTCCGTTTCGTCAGGTATGGATCCAGTATACCAGCAACCGGCGCTTTTCACAAGCCGGGGCGGAAAGAAATGTCAGATATTGACGAATGCACGGTTTTCCTGTAATATAGGACTCGCCCGTAAGGGATGGTGAAGAGTAAACAACAAACACGCAGGCGGTTGGTTCCATCTCTCCGAAGAGGGGAGGTGATGTGTATGCGTCTGACCTTCCACATAAGGAAGTGGACTGTGACGATCATCGTCAGGGAAACTTCCAAGAAGGCAAAGGCTAAACACGCAAAAAAGCAACCGCCACTCCCGACAAGTGACGGTTGTTTGTGGCATTAGCCACTACTATAAAACCTAACTCGAGGAGCTAACCGTGTGCGTGGTTTGCTCTTCATCATCATTATAGATCAGCCGAATAGTTTTGTCAATCTCAAATCAGCGGCAAAGCAATGCTGAACACCTATATGAACAGGAGCCCGTCATGCCAAATATCATCGACATCACCGATTTCAGCGATCCGGCGCTGGACATATACGCCCGCCTGACCGAAAACCAATTGCTCAACCGCGCAGACCCCTTGAACGCCGTCTTTATCGCCGAAAGCCCCCTCGTCATCGAGCGGGCGCTGGATGCGGGCTGCGTGCCGGTGTCGGTGCTGACGGAGCGAAAGCTCATCGAGGGCAGAGGCAGGGAGTTGCTTGCGCGCTGCGGGGACGTGCCGGTGTACGCCGCTGAGCTGCCGGTGCTCATTCAGCTGACCGGCTTTCACCTCACGCGCGGGATGCTCTGCGCCATGCGGCGGCCCGCGCTTGCGACGGCGGAGGAGCTGTGCCGCAAATCGCGGCGCGTGGCGGTGCTGGAAAACGTGATGAACCCCACAAACCTTGGGGCGATCTTCCGCTCCGCCGCGGCCCTCGGAGTGGACGCCGTGCTGCTCACCAGCGCCGGCAGCGATCCCCTCTACCGCCGCGCCGTGCGCGTGAGCATGGGCACCGTCTTCCAGGTGCCCTGGAGCTATCTGCCGGAGGGGGACTGGCAAAAGCTTTTGCATGCGCTTGGCTTTCAGACCGCGGCCATGGCATTGCGCGACGATTCGCTCAGCGTTTCCGATCCCCGGCTTCCGAAGATCGAAAAGCTCGCCGTCGTGCTCGGCACCGAGGGGGACGGCCTCGCCCCGGAGACCATCGCAGGGTGCGACTACACCGTGCGCATCCCCATGAGCCACGGGGTGGACTCCCTGAACGTCGCCGCCGCCAGCGCGGTCGCGTTTTATGCGCTCTGCGTCAATTGCGAATGATATTCGCAATTGAGGTACTCGCGCTCATCGCACGCGGCGAGCGTGATACGCCGCGTTTGGTCGGCGCTAGGGTTCGCTTTGCTCACCTATGGTGTTTTTGCCGAGGCAAAGCCCCGTCAAAAACGATTTGAATTACTTTTGGTAAACTTTCATTGTGCATGTCTTTTGCATTATCCTGTTAAGATTGTGAAATGTGTAAAACTATGTAAACCAAGATTTGTTCAGTTTATTGCTGGATTTTTTAAGAAAAATGAGATAAAGTATTTATAATATGGCCGAATGCCCGTATCGGGAAGCGGGAGAACCAATTTATGGGGTGAAGCCGCATATATGCGGCGGGGTATCTTCTTGCCCTAACCCGTCAGCTTATCTCGCAGGCGTAAGAAGAAAAACCGCCGCAGGGGGTTCGTGCCCCTTGCGCTGCCTGCATCGCTTTTTACGCCGGTATTGCTGTACCGGCGTCTTTTTTTCGGAGGCTCAGACATGGACAAGAAAAAAGAGAGAGTACCCCTTTCCTTCGGCATGTTCCTTGTGACCATCGGCATCGTCTACGGCGACATCGGCACCTCGCCCATGTACGTGATGAAGTCGATCGTTGCCGACAACGGCGGCCTGCCCGGCGTCAGCACCGAGTTTATCGTGGGCGGACTGTCGCTGGTGATCTGGTCGATCACGCTTTTGACCACGGTCAAGTACGTACTTATCGCCATGAAGGCCGACAACAACGGCGAGGGCGGCATCTTCTCCCTCTACTCGCTGGTGAGAAAGTGCGGCAAGTGGCTCATCTTCCCGGCCATGCTGGGCGGCTCCGCGCTGCTGGCCGACGGCGTTTTGACTCCGGCTGTCACCGTCACCACCGCTGTGGAGGGCCTACGCAGCATCCCCATGGTGGACAGGCTCCTCGGTGCGGGACAGGGGCAGGTCATCCTCATCACCCTGCTCATCATCTCCGGCCTTTTCAGCATCCAGCACGCCGGCACCAGCAAGATCGGCAAGGCCTTCGGACCGGTCATGCTGATCTGGTTTTCCTTCCTCGGCGTGACGGGCCTGCTGCACATCTTTGAAAATCCCGTGGTGCTCTCGGCCTTCAACCCCGTCCATGCCGTGCGCATCCTCTTCAGCCCCGCCAACAAGCGCGGCTTCATGATCCTCGGCAGCGTCTTCCTCGCGGCCACCGGCGCGGAGGCCCTGTACTCCGACATGGGCCATGTGGGCCGGGAGCACATCTACCGCAGCTGGCCCTTCGTCAAGATCTGCCTGATCCTCAACTACCTGGGCCAGGGCGCCTGGGTCCTCTCCAACCGCGGCGACAATGTGCTGGCCCTCATCGAGGACATGAACCCCTTCTTCCTCATGCTGCCCCAGAGCCTGCGCCCCGTGGCGGTGCTGCTCGGCGCATTGGCCGCCATCATCGCCTCCCAGGCCCTCATCACCGGCTCCTATACCCTCGTGTCCGAGGCCATCCGCCTCGACCTCATGCCCCATATGCTCATCCGCTACCCCTCCGACACCAAGGGCCAGCTCTATATCGGCACCGTCAACACCGCCCTCTGGATCGGCTGCTCGCTGGTGGTGCTGTACTTCCGCTCCGGCACGCGCATGGAGTCGGCCTACGGGCTTGCCATCACGGTCACGATGCTGATGACCACGCTGCTTCTGGCGGTGTACCTCATGAAGGTGCGCAAAAAACCCGTGCTTGCCGTCTTCGTGCTGGTGGTCTTCGGCGCCATCGAGAGCGTCTTCTTCTTCTCGAGCCTTGCCAAATTCGCCCACGGCGGCTATGTGGCGGTCATCATGGCGATGCTGCTGTTCGGCATCATGGTCATCTGGCACAAGGGCACCGAGCTTGAGCAGAAGTACTCCGTGCGCCTGAAGGTGCGTGATTATCTCAGCAACCTCGCCGCCCTGCGCAACGATGAGAAGACCCCGCCCTGCGCCGATAACCTCGTCTACATCGACAAGAGCGACGACCCCGAGACCCTCGACCGCGACATCCTCTACTCCATCCTCGACCGTGACCCCAAGCGCGCGGCGGCCTACTGGTTTTTCAGCATCCATCTCATGGACGAGCCGGACGTGGTGCGCTACAAGCTCGAGACCTTCGGCACCGACTACATCTTCCGCGTGCGCCTGGAGCTGGGCTTCAAGAACGACCAGTTCCTCAACGCCTACCTGCGCCCGATCGTGAGCGATCTGCTGGCCTCGGGGGAGCTGCCGAGGCAGGAAAAGCGCTTCTCCATCTACGGCCCGTCCGATGTCGGCACCTTCAAGTTCGGCTTTATCCGCCGCTCGGTTGCCTCGGGTACGGAGCTTACCCGCTTTGAGGAATTTATCCTGACGGCCAAGTACCGCATCCGCGAGATGATCGGCTCGCAGATCCACTGGTACGGCCTCGACACCTCCCCGCTCATCATCGAGTCCGTGCCCCTCTCCGCTCCCCGCCGCCAGGGCAGGACCCGGAAGCCCATGCGGGCGGAGTGAGCGCTGCTTAGTGTGAATACAAATTGGAACGATAAAAACTCGGCTGTCATTGTAGGGGCCGACGCTTATCACGCGGCCCGACAGTGGAAGCTCAATAAGTGTATGTATCCCCGGCAAATTCGCCACATTTGTGCGTCTTCGCCGGGGACTTCTGCATTTTTTTGTTGTTCCGCGCGGGCCGCCGAGGGCGTCGGCCCCTACGGTGCGGATATGCCAGCATTCTGTATGAGAAGGCTTTTTTCACAGACTCTTTTTCTTGTCACCGTTCAGAGCTTCCCGCCGCCTATTGACAATCCTGTCTCTTAGCAGTATGATTTGTATAACAAATCATACCAAGGAGGCAAGACACATGAAAGCACCGCAGGGACGATACGCCTGGACGGCGACGGTGGGGGAGAAGGGACAGATCGTGATCCCCAAGCAGGCGCGGGAGGTTTTTCATATCAAGCCGGGAGATACCTTGCTGCTTTTGGGGGACGAGCAGCGCGGCATCGCCATCCCGCCCAAGGGCGCGTTTGCCGAGCTGTTCGGCGCGGCATTTGAGGAAAAGGAGGGCGAGGGCGAATGAAGATCGCGTGGTTCTGCATCCCGGCCCACGGACATACCAATCCCACGCTGGGCATCGTGAAGGAGCTGACAGAGGCCGGGCATCAGGTTTATTATTTCTCCTTTGAGATGTTCCGGGAGAAGATCGAGCGGGCAGGCGCGGTGTTCATCCCCTGCGACGGCTGCGACTTCGAGATGGAGGACAAGGATAACGCCGACCGGGTGGGGAAGGACAAGGTCTTCGCAACGGAGCTCCTGGTGTCCTCGACGCTTGCGCTCGACGAGATGACGACGGAGAAGATCGGCGAGCTCAAGCCGGACCTCATCGTGTCTGACTCTGTGGCCTTCTGGGGAAAGCTCGTTGCCATGAAGCACGGCATCCCTTACGTGTCCTCCACCACAACCTTCGCCTTCAACCGCTATTCGGCGCAGTACATGCAGGAAAGCCCCCTGGACATTGCGCGCATGCTCTTTGCCATGCCGCGCATCAACAAGCAGATCAAGCGCCTGAGAGAGAAGGGATATCCCGTCAAGGGCCTGCTGGAGATCGTACAGAACGACAACGACACCGATACCATTGTCTACACCTCGAAATATTTCCAGCCGCGCTCCGAGACCTTCTCCGAGCGTTATCGCTTCATCGGCCCCTCGATCCGCCCAATCACGGCGCCAGTGGAGAAGACGGCGGAGAAGACCGTGTACATCTCAATGGGCACGGTGAACCAGAACCGGGAATTCTACCGCAACTGCATTCGCGCCCTGGGGCAGACGGACTGGCAGATCATCATTTCGATGGGGACGAATACCGAGCATTTTGACGCGCTGCCGGAGAACATCCGGGTCTATGAATCGGTGGACCAGATGGCGGTGCTCTCCATCGCGGACGCATTCATCACCCACTGCGGCATGAACTCCGCGTCCGAGGGCCTGTATTTCCGGGTGCCGCTGGTGCTTTTCCCCCAGACCCCGGAGCAGGGCGCGGTGGCCAGACGCACGCAGGAGCTGGGCGCTGGCGTGATGCTCAAGTCGATATCCGAGGCGGACGTGATGCAGGCGCTCAGAGCGGTCCTGTTCGAGCCGCGGTATCAGGAGAGCGCGGCCAGGATCTCCGACAGCTTCCGCGCCTGCGGCGGCGCGCAGGAGGCGAGAGCGTTCCTGGAGAGCATCGCGGCGCGGAAATGAAAAAAGCGGATGTGAAAAAACCCAGCCGCCAGTGTTGTACCTTGCTTCATTGAAAAGTAATTGTTGTGCAAGCGGACGGGAAATAGCGCCTCCCTTGCCTAAAGGGAGGTGGCAGCGAGCTTGCGAGCTGACGGAGGGATACAAAAACGTCCGTCTTTTTGAGCGGTTCGCAAGAACGGTATCCCCCAGTCACCAGTGTTGCGACACTGGTGACAGCAAGCTTGGATCGTCGCGCGTTTCTCGCGCGTCGTTATGCCCCCTTTAGGCAAGGGGGCCAAGCTGCATCGACCTTTTCCTTTTGCTCGAAATTTATGTGAAACAAATCCGTAGGGGCTGGCGCTTAACACGCGGTCCCTACGGTTTTATTATTACCGCATTCCCGATAAGGGGACTCTCTCACAGCCCCGTTTTCACGTCCGGGGAACATTTACCGCGCGGCACACGTCTTATACTATCCCTTGATAGAAATCTTTAAGTCTTCCCGGCGAAATTTGCGCCAGGACTTCGTTGAAGCCCTTGACCATATATCTCCATTATGCTCTGCGGGCTTCGCCTAGTCTGGCGCAAATTTCTCTCGGGAATCCAATAAAGCTTCTTATCAAGGAATAGTATTACAGACAAAAATAAAACTTCCCCCGGGCTGCCCCGGGGGAAGACCCCGCCAATGCCGTGCCGGCCCAATTATAACCTGCACATAAAGGCAGGTGGGTCGCCTAAGCTCTGTTTCGCTGCTTCCAACTTCCGGGGCAAAGCCCGGGAGGCCTGCAATCCGCAGATTCAAATCGGCATCCCTTATAAGAGATGTGGGTTTAATGGGCCGTACGGTCTGAAAAGACCACACGCACACAGCAGGGATTGTTCTTATTCTATTGCCGCGGGAGCGTTTTATGCGGCGGGCGCGTTATTTTTTCTCCTCTTCCTCCTCATCGTCGAAGAGAAGCACGGAGAAATGCTCATACACGTCCTGAAGCTCGTCATCGTCGTCGATGGACTCAAAGATCTCGTCGCCGTTTTCGTCGATCACGGAGCGGAGAATGATGATCCCGTAGTCGGGGTCGTTCTCATCCATGTTGGCGGGCAGGAAGGCCACATAGGTCTGGCCCTTATAGTCCATGGTGTCGAGCACTTCAAGCTCAAACTCTGTCCCGTCGTCATCGACGATGGTGATAAAATCGCTTCCAAATTCCTCGCTCATGGCTGCACCCTCCTGTTTCGGTGTCTCTATTGTATAACATCTGCGCGAAGAAATCAATCCCTTCCTGCAAGATTATGAGCCTAAATCTTCCAGTAAATGCAGCAGCTCCCCGTCGTCCCCGGCGGGAATGCCGTCTTTGAGCAGCAGGCGGTCGGTCTGACGCAGGCGTGCGGTCTCGATTTTTGTCACCTTGAGCGGTTCCTTGGAGCGCCGGTCGGGAAAGACGGCGATGCAGCCGTCCAGATCGCGCAGAAAGTATTCGGCGTCCGCCTCTCTTCCCACAAAGCGCGCGGCCACCTCCTCGGGCAGGATGGGGCCGGTGATGCGGTGCAGGCTCCGCCACGCGCCGCACACCGACAAAGCCGCTGCCGACATCAGGCACAGCAGCAGCGCGGTCTTGATCTTCATGTTCGCACCCTCCTTTTCTTCATACTGGCAGTTTTTCCAAAGCGGGCGGAAATATACTGAAAAAGCGGAAAGTGGAAAGTGAAAAGTGAAGGCCCTATGGTTTTGCTCCGGTTTTGAGGGGAAGTTCAGAGGGGGAAACACCTCTAATTTTTCGCCTCGTAAGCGAAAAACAAATTCAAATCCGTTTTTGACGTGGCTTTGCCTCGGCAAAAACTCCCTGAGCCGAGCTCCGCGAGGCCTCGCGCCGACCAAAGCGGGCCTTAGCCCGCTGCGATAAGCGCGAGTGCTCCCTCGTTTCAATGAAATGCCATAAGGGCATTTCATTGAAATGAAGAAAAATTTACAATTCCTCTATCGCTTGCGGTGATAGTGTGCTATAATAGATATGTTATACAATCGGACGAACAATGCGATTGTTTAAAAAACCCCCATCCGGGCAATGATCTGTGCGTCGGCACATCTTGGAAACTGCGCATAACCTCTTTTGCGCAGTTCTTTAGCGGCAGGAGGCCCCGAATACTTCCATGAGCAGAAAACGCAAACAAGAGCTCCAGGCTTCTGAACAACAGAATACACCCTCACGCGGCGCATCCGCCGGGCGGAAGGTGCTGCATGTCTTCGGCAAGGCCATCGACATGACCATCGACCTGACCGCCGGCGGCATTGTGACCGTCTTCAAGGCCATCGGCACCATCCTGCTGATCCTCATGGTGACGGGGATGATGTTCGCCTGCGTGTTCGCCTACTATGTCAAAACCTGCCTGACCCCGAACCTGGACCTTTCGCTGGAGGACTTTAAGCTCAACGAATCCAGCACCGTCTGGTATCGCGACGGGGCGGGGGAGTGGCGCGAGCTTGTCAACCTCTCCGGCAGGGAAAAACGTGTCTGGGTCAATTATGAGGACATCCCCTGGTACATGGAAAAGGCGCTCGTCGCCATCGAGGACAAGCGCTTTTACGACCACAAGGGCGTGGACTGGTACCGCACCTTCGGCGCGTTTATCGAGATGTTTGCCCGCATGCAGACCAGCTACGGCGGCTCCACCATCACCCAGCAGCTCATCAAGAACCTCACCGGCGAGGACGAGGTCACCATCCAGCGAAAGCTGACCGAGATCTTCGGCGCTTTGGAGCTTGAGAAAAAATACGACAAGCAGGAGATCATGGAGTGGTACCTCAACGCCGTATACTTCGGGGAGGGCTGCTACGGTGTGCAGACCGCGGCGCAGACCTATTTCGGCAAGGATGTGTCGGACCTGACCATGGCCGAGTGCGCCGCCATCGTCGGCATCACGAACCTGCCCACCTACTATGACCCCTTCTACAACGAGGAGAACAACAAGAAGCGCCAGGAGACCATCCTGCGCGAGATGTACGAGCAGGGCTTCATCGACTACGGCCAGTACGAGCAGGCCGTGCACGAGGAGCTGCACTTCACCCGCACCCCCAACACCACCTACACCCAGGAGATCATGCACTACTATACGGAAATGGTCATCGACGATGTGACGAACGACCTGATGAAGCTCAAGGGCATCGGCCGCGACACCGCGAGGACGCTTCTGTATAACGGCGGCTACCAGATCTACTGCTGCCTCGACACCACCGTGCAGGCGGCCATCGACGCCGTCTACACCGATCTCAACCAGATTCCCTACGCGGGCGGCACCCAGCAGTTCCAGAGCGCCATCGTGGTTATGAACCCCTATGACGGGCGCATCCTCGGTATCTCCGGCGGCGTAGGGGAGAAGACCATCAACTTCGGCCTCAACCGCGCCACCGGCACCTACCGCTCGCCGGGCTCCTCCATCAAGCCCATCGCCTCCTACGGCCCCGCGGTGGATCTCGGCATCATCACCCCGGACACTCTCATCATGGACTCCCAGAACATCTCCCTGAAGGGAACGAGCTGGTTTCCGATGAACGACGACCGCCAGAGCTACGGCATGGTGTCCATCTTCTCGGCCCTGCAGTATTCGCTCAACACCGCGGCGGCGCAGATCGTGGATAAGCTCCCGATGGGACCGCAGACGTCCTATGACTATCTGACCACGCGCCTCGGCGTGACGAGCCTCGTCCCCGCCGACTGCGACTACGCCCCCATGGCCCTCGGCCAGCTCACCAACGGCATCTCCGTCAAGGAGATGTGCCAGGCCTACTGCGCCTTCGTCAACGACGGCGTCTTCACCTACGGGCGCAGCTACGCCATGGTCACCGACAAGGAGGGCAACATCGTCATCGACAATTCCCCCAGCACCATCCAGGCCTTCAAACCCAACACCGCCCACGTCATGACCTACATGCTGCAAAACGCCACCGAGCACGGCACCGGCTCCGAGGCCGCGCTCTGGACCGTGCCGACCGCGGGCAAGACCGGCACCTCCGGCGACTACAAGGACCGCTGGTACGTCGGCTGCACACCCTACTACGTGGCGGCGGTATGGACCGGCTTCGATATCCCCGAGGTCATCCACATGGGCGGCAACCCCGCGGCCCAGCTCTGGCGCAAGGTCATGGCCCCCGTGCACGAGGGACTGGATTACGTGGCCTTCCCGTACCCCCAGCTCGGTCCCAACACGGGCGTGTTCGACCTCTATGACTCGCCCCCCGTCCACTATGACGAGTACGCCGACAGCCGCCCCAATACCGGCACCATCGGCTACGGCGACAACGGCGACATCAACTACGACTACGGCGGAGGCGGCGGCTACGGCGGGGACGACTTCCTCAGCTACGGCGGGAACGATATGTTTTTGGGCTGACGCCTCGTTTCACAAACATGTCTTTATGACATGTTTGCGAAACGAAAAAGAAAATGCACCCCGCTGCGCGCACTGCGTCGGCACAAGCTCCGTTCATTCGCTTCCGTCAGGCGTGACGAAAGCTCACTCTCTCCGCTGCGCCTCCTTCTAACTGCAAAGCACAGGCTTTGCAGTTAAGAGGAAAACGGAGGGAGCAGAGTGCAGTTTTCGCCATGAGGCGGAAACGGAACGGCGCGAGCTTCGTTTGACGAGGCTCGCACACTTGCGGGGCGAGAAGAGTTTTTTCCGAGGCGCATGTCCTCGGAAAAAACGAATTATATTTGTTTTTCGCCTTGCGAGGCGAAAAATCAGAGGAAGATTCCCCCGGCGGGGGAAATGTCCGCGCAGCGGACAAAAGGGGGGAGGAGATGCCCCTCTGAACTCCCCCACATGAAAGTTACGGCTTTTCCCAGGGAAGGAATTGGAATTGACAAAAGAGAGAAAATGAGTTACAATCTGACTACACTTAACGGAGGTGTTTCATTTGGCAAAGGTATTGGAGTATAAGGGCCATCCTCTCCAAAGGAAGGACAATATCATTTATTACGGCAGCTTTGCGGATAAGTACATCATCATGCTGCAGATATTGGACTCCAAAAAGGTCAAGGATCTGGACGTTGCGACCAGAGTCTCGATCCAGCTCCAGCTGACGGATTCGGGCATCAAGTCCCGGGACAGGATCGTCAAGAAGGCCGAAAAAGACAGCCTTTACAGCGCGATCGACGTCGCCGCCGTCTGGCTTGACAGAGCGCTTGCCTCCAGATAAACGGACATGAGCCGCGCGGGAAAGGGCGTTCCTGTTCCCGCGCTGCGGCTTGTGTCGTAAGTGTAATATAGACAAAGGATCTGTTTCGCATGGGCAAGAAATTTTTCAGGACGCTGCTGCTTGCGTTTCTGTTTGCCGTGCTGACGCATGCCTCCGCCTCGGCGGAGACCGCCCGCGTTACCGGCAACGACGTCAATATGCGCGAAGGCCCCGGGACCGAGTTTCGCATCGTCGACTGCCTGCCCAGGGGCGCATACGTGACGGTGACGGACCGCTCCAGCGCGCCCTGGTACTGTGTCGACTATGACGGCACCGTCGGCTTTATGTCCGCAAATTTCCTGGAAATCGCGGAAGAGGAGAGCGCGCAGCCTGTCATAAGTCAGATTCCGCAGGACATCCTCGACCAGTGCCAGGAGGGCTATGTGGACGCGATGTATGTGCGCTTTCGCAGCGCGCCCGGCTCGGAATATTCCGTACTCGGCGAATACAACCGCGGCAAGTCCCTCCTGTATTTCAAGACCTTCGGCGACTGGGCGGCCTGCATCATCGACGGGCGGCCCGGCTACCTGTATGCCGACTATATCGCGCTCGGCCGCTTCCCGGGCTGGGGCGCGGCGAACACCGGGAACGAAGACAAGAGCGAGGACGAAACCGGATTCACCGTGCCGGACGAATTCGGCGGCCAGCATATCCCGATGTCTGAGCTCATCCAGTCGCTGCCGACTCCCACACCGGCCGCCAACACCCCGACGCCCTCAGATCAGCTCGCGCTGGAGCACGCGTCGACCCCCGGCGTCGAGCAGACCCCGGGCTACATCAACGCAAACTATGTCCGCTTCCGCAAGGGTCCCGCATCGAGCTTCCCCATCATCGAGACCTATAACGCGGGCACCGTTGTGGGCGTGACGGGTGTGTACATGGACTGGACGGCCTGCATCATCGACGACCAGTTCGGCTTCATCTATTCCGACTATGTCACCATCCCCGAGCAGACCCCCGCCGCCGAGCAGCCGGCGCAGCAGACGACGACCATGACCACCGTGACCGAGGAGGTCACGCCCATGCTGCCGCTGGTGATGCCGGAGGTGATGTTTGACGATGTGGACGGCTATGTCTCGGGCAACAATGTGCGCATGCGCGCGGCCCCGACCATGTCCGCGCCTATCGTCAAGGAGCTGTCCTACGGCAACACCCTCAAGATCGTCGGCCGCACCGACGACTGGGCCGCGGTCATCTGCGGCAACGCGGCGGGCTACATATACGGCTCCTACGTGAAGGTGGGCTCTCTCGGCATCGCCAATGTCGGCTCCGGCGCGGGCGCCGTGGTCGGCGGACTGAGCGGCAGCAGCTATGAAAAGGGCCAGCAGATCGCCCAGTACGCGGTGCAGTTCGTAGGCTGCCCCTACAGCTGGGGCGGCAAGTCCCCGGCGGGCTTTGACTGCTCGGGCCTTGTGTACTACGTGTACGAGCAGTTCGGCATCACGCTCAACCGCGTGGCCCAGGATCAGGCGCGCAACGGCGTCCATGTGGATCCGAGCGAGCTGCAGCCGGGCGACATCCTCTGCTTCTACTCCGGCTCGAGCTACATCGGTCATGCCGGCATCTACATCGGCTTCGGCATGTTTGTCCATGCCCAGAACTCCGCCACCGGCGTCGTCATCACCGAGCTTGCCGGTCACTACTCCGAGCGCGGCTTCGAGGCCCGCAGGATCGTGTAAGCAAAGAAAATCGAAAAGGCAGGCAAAAAGAGACTTCTTTTTGCTTGCCTTTTTTGCGCGCCTGTGTTATACTGCGAAAGCACGCAGGGTTGGTATATCGGTATTACTCCAGCTTCCCAAGCTGGCTAGGCGGGTTCGACTCCCGTACCCTGCTCCATGAAAGAAACCTCTTTTGTCTACCAGGACAAGAGAGGTTTTCCCTTTTCACCCGCTGGATTTGCACTCTGCCAGAAGAGGGGGATGCGCAACAGCCCGTTGCTTGCCTTTCGGGTAAGCTGACAGTATAATCATTTTCAAGGAGGTGTTGGCATGAACACGAAGGACATTTTGTACGAGCTTAGAACGCGGAGCGGATTATCCCAAGATGAGCTGGCCGAAAAGGTTTTCGTCACCAGACAGGCTGTCTCGCGTTGGGAAAACGGTGAAACAATTCCGAACACTGAAACTTTGAAACTGCTGTCAAATATATTTAACGTTTCGATCAATACATTGCTCGGATCACCTCATCCATTGATTTGTCAGTGCTGCGGAATGCCCCTTGAAGACGCGATCCTCGGGAGGAATCGGGACGGTTCGCTCAATGAGGATTATTGCCAATGGTGCTATGCCGACGGGACGTACACATATAGCGACATGGACGATCTGATTAGCGTATGTATCCCTCACATGGTGAAGCAGGGCTTTACTGAGGAACAGGCGCGCGAATATATGCAGCAGACGCTGCCCACTCTGGATTACTGGAAAAGACATGAGCAGTTCAGCGACGGCGGGCAGTTCGAGGCGTTCAAGCAGGAGCTGATTGATGAAATCAACGCGCTGCATATCGAAGGGATGCCGAAGGTGAATAAGTTAAATGCGCTTGTCGGCGCATACGTCAATCTTGAATTTCAGCTTCCCAGCGGGATGAAAGCCAGATTTCTGGACGACCGGACGACCTATTTGGGTAATCAGCTGGAAACCGCGCTTGACGACGGGAGATGCTTCGGCGTCCTTGCAAATATGGATTTCATACTGATATGCACTTACGGGACAGAAGGTGCTGATCCGGAGCTTGTTCTTTACAAAAAACGCTGATCCATGCGAACACGCGTTGTTCATCGCTGTACTTTCAGGCGTTCTTTCTATGTCCTGGTGCACTTTTGCGTGTTCTTTAGCATGAAAAAACCGCCGAAAGGAGGTTTTTTCAATGATGTTTGCCCTGTCGGGCAAATGATGTTGGCTTCGCTAATGATGTCGCTTCGCTGATGATGTGTGCCTGCGGGCACATAGGGGCAAACATCGCATCATTGCGGCACGAAGTGACGCAGCATCATATCGAAGCGCAGCGGAGATACATCATCAGCTGCCAGAGGCAGCGACATCATGTTCAAGCCTGGCTGTTTTTTCCAAGCTATAATAATCTCCAATAAAGGAGGACTGATGCAGATGAAAGAGGACAAGCTTGCAGATCTCTCCATGGATTTCTCCGTTCAGATCATCAACCTTGTAAAAGATCTCAAATCCAGGCACGAGACGGTGATCTCCAATCAGATCGAACGTTCCGGCACTTCCATCGGCGCAAACATATACGAAGCAAACTACGCGCAGTGGAAGAAAGATTTTATCTCCAAGCTTGAAATCGCACTCAAGGAAGCGAGCGAAACCGGATATTGGCTGGAACTTTTGCATCGGACTGGGTACATAGACGATACTGCATTCAAATCCTTGAACGACCAATACACAACAATTCGTGTTATGCTGGTGTCCTCCTGCAGAACTGTCAAGCAAAACATGGAGTTGAAGTAACAACTATTATATGGCGGCAGATTGACCCACAGCAGCAAAGGCTCGACAAGCGATGTCGGGCTTTTGCTTTTTTTGACATTCTCGACCGCAAGCAATCCGCCATTTCGGCTTGAAATGGAAAGTTATCTCTGATATACTGACAAAGGTTTTAAGATTTCTCCCGGACTGCCGCTTAAACAACGGCAGGCTTCGGTGATGCGCATTAAACAAAACAACCCGCGCCCGGGCTTCGTGCCGGGCGGAAAGAGATCGTAAATGAAAAAGCTCATTGTAATCGAAGGGCTCGACGGCTCGGGGAAGGCGACCCAGGCAAAGCTCCTGGCCGGGGCGCTGGAGGGCGCGTATCCTGTGCGGACGGTGTCCTTCCCGGATTATGCCTCACCCAGCAGCAGCCTTGTGAAGATGTACCTCGGCGGCGAGTTCGGCAGCAGGCCGGACGATGTGAACGCCTACGCGGCCTCCTCCTTCTATGCCGTCGACCGCTACGCAAGCTACAAAAAGGACTGGCAGGCGGATTACGCAGGCGGCGTGGTCATCGCTGACCGATACACCACCTCCAACGCCGTCCACCAGTGCAGCAAGCTGCCCGAGAGCGAGTGGGACGGCTACCTCGAATGGCTCTTTGACTATGAGTTTCGCCTGCTCGGTATCCCGAGGCCGGACGCGGTGATCTATCTGCGCGTCGACCCCGCCGTCAGCCAGAAGCTCCTGGCCGGGCGCTATGAGGGCAACATGGAGAAGGAAGACATCCACGAGAAGGACCTGGAATACCTGGCCCGCTGCCAAAGGGCAGCGGCCTACTGCGCACAGAAGCTCGGCTGGAAGACCGTGGAATGCACCCGCGGCGGCGGGATGCGCCCCATCGGGGATATTCAGGCGGAGGTTTTGGCGCTTGCGCGTGAGGTGCTGTCATGAAGGAGATCGGCGGTTATATCGAGCTGGAACGCTTTTCCATGTCCATGCTGCACGAGGGGGCGCTTGCCCTCAACAGCGGGCGAAACGCGCTGGCGTATCTCATCCGGGCCAGAGGGATCAAAAGGCTCCTGCTGCCGCGCTTTCTCTGCGACTCCGTGCCGAAGGTGTGCGAGCGCGAGGGGGCGGACTATACCCTCTACGATATCGGGCGGGATTTTCTCCCCGCGCAGGACTTTGACTTGGAGGAGGGGGAGTGGCTGTATCTCGTCAACTACTACTCCCAGCTTTCAAACGAGCAGCTTGCAGCCTTTGCCGAACGGTACGGGCGCGTCATCGTCGACAACGCCCAGAGCTGTTTCCAGAAGCCCCTGCCGGGGGTGGATACGCTGTGCACCTGCCGCAAGTATTTCGGTGTGCCGGACGGGGCGTTCCTCTATACCGAAGCCGCCCCCATCGGGGAACTGCCGCGGGACGAATCCTTCTCGCGCATGGGCTTCCTGCTGGGCCGCTTTGAGCGCACGGCAAACGAGTTTTACGGGGACTTTCGCGCAAACGAGGAGCGCTTTGAAGCGCTGCCCGTTATGGCCATGTCCGCGCTTACGCGAAATCTCCTGCACGGCATTGACTACGCTGCCGTCGAGCGGCGGCGCAGGGAAAACTTTGCGTATCTGCATGAGCGGCTGAAAGACTTGAACGGGCTCACGCTGCATCAGACCGGGACCTTCATGTACCCGCTCCTGCTCGAAAACGGCAAGGCGCTTCGCAAGAAGCTCCAGGCGGAGAAAATCTACATCCCGACCCTGTGGCCCGACGTGTTTCAGATGTCCGAGCCGGACAGCACAGAGTATGCCATGGCGGAAAACATCCTGCCGCTGCCCATAGACCAGCGCTATACGACGGAGGACATGGCGTACATGCTGCATAAGCTGGAGCAGCTTTTATAAGTGAGGTAAATCATGAGCGAACATATACTTGTCACACGTTCCTCCATGCCCGACTTTGAGGAGTACTGCGAGGAAATCAGAAAGCTCTGGGACAGCCACTGGCTGACCAATATGGGCGTGGAGCATGAGACGCTGCAGAAGATGCTGGAGGACTATCTCGGGTGCAGCCATGTGGTGCTGTACACCAACGGCCACCTGGCGCTGGAAAACGTCATCGCCGCCATGCGGTTTCCCAAGGGCGGCGAGGTCATCACCACGCCCTTCACCTTCGCCTCCACGACCCACGCCATCGTCCGAAACGGCCTGACTCCGATCTTCTGCGACGTAAACCCCGAGGACTATACCATCGACGCGGACAAGATCGAGAGCCTCATCACGGACAAGACCGTCGCCATCGTGCCGGTGCACGTGTACGGCAGCATGTGCGATGTGGAGCGCATCGGCGAGATCGGAAAGAGATACGGCCTCAAGGTCATCTACGATGCGGCCCACGCCTTTGGGGTGAAGTATAAGGGCGTGTCGTCGGCAAACTTCGGGGACGCCTCCATGTTCTCCTTCCACGCCACCAAGGTCTTCAACACCATCGAGGGCGGCGCGGTGTGCTTCCCGAACGACGCGCTTGTGGAGACGCTCAACGACATGAAAAACTTCGGCATCCGCGGACCGGAATCCTGCGTCTTCGTGGGCGGCAACGCCAAGATGAACGAGTTTCAGGCCGCCATGGGCATCTGCAACCTGCGCCATCTGGACCGGGAGATCAAAAAGCGCGCCGCCGTGACCGAACGCTACTTTGCCCGCCTGGACGGCGTGCCGGGGCTGCGGCTGAGAAAGCCCCAGAAGGACGTGGTGTCCAACCACGCCTACTTCCCGGTGGTCTTCGACGGCTTCGGCGCCACGCGCGACGAGGTATTCGACGCCCTGGAGGAGCATGGCATCACCGCCCGCAAGTACTTCTACCCCCTGACCAGCAGCTTCGAGTGCTACGCGGACCTGCCCACGGCGGGGGCGGAGAAGACCCCTGTGGCGGCCTTCCTGGCCGAGCGGGTGCTGACCCTGCCCATGTACGCCGACCTTTCCCTTGAGAATGTGGACCGGATCTGCGATATCGTGCTGGCGTGCGGAAAGGGATGAGACCATGCTTGACTATCTGATCGTCGGCGCAGGGCTCTACGGCGCGGTCATGGCGCGGGAGCTCATGGACGCCGGGAAACGCGTGCTGGTGCTCGAAAAGCGTGACCACATCGCGGGCAATGTCTATACGAAGAAGACGGAGGGCATCCATGTCCACGTCTACGGCGCGCACATTTTCCACACGAACAGCAAAGAGGTCTGGGACTATGTGCAGCGCTTCGCGGTCTTCAATCGCTTCACCAATTCCCCTGTGGCAAACTGGAAGGGGGAGCTCTACTCTCTGCCCTTCAACATGTACACCTTCAATAAGATGTGGGGCGTGGTGACGCCCGCCGAGGCTGCCGCGCGGATCGAACAGCAGCGCAGGGCCGCGGGGATCACGGAGCCGAAGAACCTGGAGGAGCAGGCCATCTCCCTCGTGGGGACGGATATCTACGAAAAGCTCATCAAGGGCTACACCCAGAAGCAGTGGGGCCGCCCCTGCACGGAGCTGCCGGCCTTTATCATCAAGCGCCTGCCGGTGCGCCTTACCTTTGACAACAACTACTTCAACGCCCTCTACCAGGGCATCCCCGTCGGCGGCTATACAAAGCTCGTGGAGAACATGCTCGAAGGGATCGAGGTCAGGACCTGCACGGATTATCTTGCCGAGCGCGAGCACTGGAACGGCATAGCGAAGAAAATCATCTACACCGGCCCCATCGACGCCTATTTCGGCTTCAGCCTCGGCAATCTCGAATACCGCTCCGTCCGCTTCGAGACGGAGGTACTGGACATGCCCAACTTCCAGGGCAACGCCGCCGTCAACTACACCGACGCCGAGACGCCCTGGACGCGGATCATCGAGCACAAGTGGTTCGAGTTCGGCAAGGACGAGCAGGGACGGGAGCTTCCCAAGACGGTCATCAGCCGGGAATACAGCTCCGAGTGGCGGCCGGGGGATGAGCCCTATTATCCCGTGAACGACGAAAAAAACACCGCGCTCTATGCCCGCTACAGGGCCCTGAGCAAGGGAGAGAAAAATGTCATCTTCGGCGGGCGGCTCGGGGAGTACCGTTATTACGACATGGACCAGGTGATCGCCTCCGCTCTGGAAAGGGCAAAGGCGGAGCTTGCGGAAGGAGCGTAAACGATGAAAGGAATCATCCTCGCCGGCGGCAGCGGCACGAGACTCTACCCCTTGACCATGGTCACGTCCAAGCAGCTTTTACCGGTATACAACAAGCCCATGATCTATTACCCGCTCTCGACGCTGATGCTGGCGCGGATACGGGATATCCTGGTCATCTCCACGCCGGAGGATACCCCGCGCATCCGTCAGCTTCTCGGCGACGGCAGCGCCTTCGGTCTCGGCCTCTCCTACGCCGTGCAGGAAAAGCCCGAGGGCCTGGCCCAGGCCTTCCTGATCGGCAGGGACTTTATCGGCGATGAGCCCTGCGCCATGATCCTGGGCGACAATATCTTCTACGGCAACGGCCTGGGCGACAAGCTGGACCAGGCCCGCCAGACCGCCGGGCGCGGCGAGGCCACCATCTTCGGCTACTACGTGGAGGACCCGGAGCGCTTCGGCGTCATGGAGTTTGAAACCGACGTGCCGCGCAACGAGAGTGCCGAATGCGTGCGGGTCATCGGCGTGGAGGAAAAGCCGCAAAACCCCAGGAGCAACTATGCCATCGCGGGCCTGTACTTCTACCCCGCGGGCGTGAGCGACATGGCGGCCGAGGTGAAGCCCTCCGCGCGCGGGGAGCTTGAGATCACCACGCTCAACGAGATGTACTTAAAGCAGAACAGGCTCCAGGCCCAGCTTCTGGGGCGCGGCTATACCTGGCTCGACGCGGGCACCTTCGACTCCCTGCGCCGGGCGACCGATTTCGTGTGCATGCTCGAGGAATACCAGGGCATGACCATCTCCGCCCCGGAGGAGATCGCCTACCGCCTGGGGTGGATCGACGACGAGAAGCTCAGGGAGAGCGCGGAAAAGTACGGCAAGAGTCCCTACGGGGCCCATCTGCGGGCCGTACTCGAGGGAAAAATTATTTTGTGAGGGAAAGACCATGACCATCATCGTCACCGGCGGCGCCGGATTCATCGGCTCCAACTTCATTTTCCACATGCTCAAGGCCCATCCGGAGGACAGGATCATCTGCCTTGACAAGCTGACCTACGCGGGCAATCTCTCCACGCTCAAGGACATCATGGACAAGCCCGGCTTCCGATTTGTCAAGCTGGACATCTGTGACCGGGAGGGCGTGTATCAGCTCTTCGAGGAGGAAAAGCCGGACGCGGTCGTAAACTTCGCCGCCGAGAGCCACGTGGACCGCTCCATCGAAAACCCGTCCATCTTCCTCCAGACCAACATCATCGGCACCTCGGTGCTGATGGACGCCTGCCGCAAGTTCGGAAATGTGCGCTATCACCAGGTCTCGACCGACGAGGTCTACGGCGATCTGCCGCTCGACCGGCCCGACCTCTTCTTCACGGAGGAGACGCCGATCCATACTTCTTCCCCTTATTCAAGCTCCAAGGCCGGGGCGGATCTGCTGGTGCTGGCCTATCTTCGCACCTACGGCCTGCCCGTGACCATCTCCCGCTGCTCGAATAACTACGGGCCCTATCACTTCCCGGAAAAGCTCATCCCGCTCATGATCGCAAACTGCCTCAATGACAAGCCCCTGCCGGTCTACGGCGAGGGGAAGAACGTGCGCGACTGGCTGTATGTGGAGGACCACTGCAAGGCCATCGACCTGATCCTGCACAAGGGCAGGATCGGTGAGGTATACAACGTGGGCGGCCACAACGAGATGGCAAACATCGACATCGTCAAGCTCATCTGCCATGAGCTCGGCAAGCCCGAGAGCCTCATCACTTTCGTCACCGACCGCAAGGGCCACGATATGCGCTACGCCATCGACCCGACCAAGATCCACAACGAGCTGGGCTGGCTGCCGGAGACGAAGTTTGCCGACGGCATCAAAAAGACCATCCGCTGGTATCTGGACAACAAACCCTGGTGGGAGGAGATCATCAGCGGTGAGTACCAGAATTACTACGAAAAGATGTACGGCAACCGCTGAAACGCTGTGACAAAAAACCGCACGCCCGATATGTGTCGGGGGTGCGGTTTCTCTTTTTTGAAATGCTTTGTCAGGCGCTTCTGATCTTTTGCCCGGCCTTCTTGTCCTGGTACAGCTTTTTGTCCGCTCGCTCGATGCACTCCTCGATGCTGTCCTCCGCGCCTCTGAGCTCGTCATAGCCAGCGCTGATGGACAGGGGGTGCTCCGTGCTCCGGCTTTTGACCTCGGCGCGGATGTCCCGGATCAGGTCCTCCACCTCTTCCGCGGCCGTAGGGTGCACGATCATGATAAACTCGTCCCCGCCGTAGCGGCAGAGAAACGACGGCATGTTGTGGCGGCCCATGGCCGCCTTCAAAGCGCCCGAGACCTGCACCAGGGCTCTGTCGCCCTCGGCGTGGCCGTAGGTGTCGTTGATGGATTTGAAGCGGTCGATGTCCATCATGACGGCGAAGGTCTTCCGGTCGGGCATGAGCAGGTTGCCCCGCTGCGAGCAGTAGCGCTCGAGCTGCCCGCGGTTATTGAGGCCTGTCAGCGGATCGATCGAGACCTGGGCCTGCAGGGACTGGATGTAGAAGACCAGCATGAGCACCATGCTCGCGTTGCAGAAGATCGGCACCTCCGGCAGAAACAGCATCTCTATGAGACCGCCGATAATGGTCATCAGCGGGAAGAAGCCGACAAACAGGTGCTTTCTCTTTGACGCCGGGTTTTGCGTCTGCCGCGCCTTGCGGATCGTGTAGAAAAGGATCGCCGCCATATAGATGTAGGGAACTGCCACAAGGTAAACGCTGAACGCGGGCAGTACATTCAGATCCTTGCCGATGAGCGTATACGGGGCGATGATATAGTGCAGGCTCAGCACGACGGTCGCGATAAAAAAGGGAAAGGCGACGGCAACCTGATTGATCGGACGGTTGCGGTGCGGGGTCTGCTCGAAGGCCAGCACGAACTGAAGCCACGCGTAGATGATCAGCGACATGAACAGATACAGCAGGAAGGTGTTGGAGGCCACGGTAAAACGCGTCCTCGGCAGCATCTCCGTAGAGATCGCCGCCCAGAAGCAGTCCGCCGCGAAGTACAGCATGAAGGCCGCCAGCGCGTGATCGAATTTGATCTGCTTTTCCTGCCGGTCGATGCTGAAATGGTTGTGCAGCAGCAGTATGGCAAACACCAGTATACAGACAATGTTTGCCTCAATATAGTAGAAAGCAAAACCTGTCATGATGATTCCTCTTTTACGTACGCAATTTGTATCTTTCATTGTACGAAAGATGAACAAAAATTTCAAGTATCATTATTTAAAACAATCCATTTTGCGGCGCGCTCGGCGCATAAAAGGATTGACAACGCAAAACCGCGGGTGTATGATGGCAAAGCTTAAACGCAAAGACGGAGACGCGGACACATCCGAAGCACAGAGAGGGCGGCCATCGGCTGCAAGCTGCCCCGTGAGGATGCGTCACAGCCACCACTCCCGAGCCGGCGGGCGACACAAGTCCGCACGTTTGACGCGCGTTACTGCGTCATTGAGTGAAACATCAAGGTGGAACCGTGCTTTACGCACCCTTGGCTTTAGGCCAGGGGATTTTTTTATTTCGATTGAAAACACGGTTTTCAATCGAGTGACTCGCGCTTATCGCATGCGGCGGACCGTGACACGCCGCATTTGGTCGGCGCGAGGCCTCGCTTTGCTTGGCTTATGGTGTTTTTGCCGAGGCAAAGCCCCGTCAAAAACGGGTTTATAATATCAAATACAACATCAATATATGGAGGAACTCACATGAAGATCATCTACAAGGACGGCCATGTGGCCGAGTGTCCCGAAGAGGAGGAGCTGCACGTCCTGCGCCACTCCGCGGCCCACATCATGGCCCAGGCCATCAAGCGCCTCTACCCCCAGGCGGACTTTGCCTACGGCCCCGCCACCCAGAACGGCTTTTACTATGACGTGGACCTGGGGGACACCAAGCTCACGCCCGAGGATCTCGAGGCTATCGAGAAGGAAATGAAGAAGATCGTCAAGGAGAATCTTCCCTTCAAGGCCTATATGCTCCCGCGCGAAGAGGCCAAGAAGCTCATGGCCGAGCGCGGTGAGAACTACAAGCTCGAGCACATCGACGATCTGGCCGACGAGACCGAGTTCAGCTTCTTCCAGCAGGGCGAGTATGTGGACATGTGCCTCGGGCCCCACATCCTCTACACCAAGGCCCTCAAGGCCTTCAAGGTGACCCAGCAGTCCGGCGCCTACTGGAAAAACGACAGCGAGAACAAGATGCTCACCCGTATAAACGGCGTCGCCTTCCGCAACACCGAGGAGCTTCAGGAGTGGGAGCGCCAGCAGGCTGAGGCCCGTGAGCGCGACCACCGCCGCATCGGCCGCGAGATGCAGCTTTTCATGACCGACGACCTGGTGGGCCGCGGCCTGCCGATGTTCCTCCCCAACGGCTATGTCGTGTGGCAGGAGCTCGAGAGCTACATCAAGGAGAAGGAGCGCCGCCTGGGCTACCAGCACGTCCTGACCCCCTGTGTCGGCACGGTCGACCTCTACAAGACCTCCGGCCACTGGGACCACTACAAGGACAACATGTTCCCGCCCATGGAGATGGAAGGGGAGTCCTACGTCCTGCGTCCCATGAACTGCCCGCATCACATGCGCATCTTCGCCAACCGTCCGCGCTCCTACCGCTCCATGCCCATCCGCATCGGCGAGATCGCCCACGACTTCCGCTACGAGTCCTCCGGCACCCTCAAGGGCATCGAGCGCGGCCGCCACTTCTGCCAGAACGACGCCCACCTCTTTGTCACCCCCGAGCAGATCAAGTCCGAGGTCGCCTCTGTCTGTGATCTGATCTTTGACGTGTACAAGGACTTCGGCATCACCGACTACCGCTGCGTCCTGTCCCTGCGCGACCCCGCCGACAAGAAGAAATACCACGACGACGACCAGATGTGGAACACCGCCGAGACCGCCCTGCGCGAGGTGTTGACCGAGCTCGGCATCAACTTCACCGAGGAGATCGGCGAGGCCGCCTTCTACGGCCCGAAGCTCGACGTGAATGTCAAGCACGCCGTCGGCGCCGAATACACCCTCTCCACCTGCCAGCTCGACTTCTGCCTGCCCGCCCGCTTTGAGCTGCGCTACATCGACCGCGACGGCAGCGAGAAGTGCCCCGTCGTCATCCACCGCGCCATCCTCGGCTCCCTCGACCGCTTCATGGCCTACCTCATCGAGGAGACCAAGGGCCGCTTCCCCGTGTGGCTGGCCCCCGTGCAGGTCAAGGTCCTGCCCCTGAGCGAGAAGACCATCGACTACGCCCGCGACGTAAACGAGAAGCTGCTTGACGCCGGCATCCGCGCCGTGCTGGACGAATCCAACGAGAAGATCGGCTATAAGATCCGCCTTGCCCAGCAGGAGGACCGCGTGCCCTACATGCTGGTCGTCGGCGGCAAGGAGGCCGAAGCCGGCACCGTCGCCGTCCGCACCCGCGCGGGCGAGGATCTCGGCGCCATGAGCCTCGACGCCTTCACCGGCAAGGTGCTGGAAGAGATCGAGACCAGAGCAAAATAATTCAATAACAGAATAATTCAAGCTTCCCTCCACAGACTAAACAAAAAGTCTATGGAGGGATTTCCTTATGTCCCCTGAACGCAAAAAGCTGATCCTGGCTCTCGCGGTGATCTTCGCCGTCAACATCTTCATTATCGCTCTGGCGCAGCGCGCCTCCGCGGAGCTGTATAAAAAGGGCTCGGGCGGCGCGGTCGTGAGCGAGATCCAGACCCGCCTCAAAAACTGGGGCTACTATAACGGCGACGTGGACGGCGTCTACGGCAGTCAGACCGAAAAGGCCGTGCGCTGGTTCCAGCAGAAAAACGGCCTCAACGCCGACGGCCAGGTGGGGGACCAGACCCTCGCGGCCCTGGGCATGCCCACCGGCGGCGCGGGCGGCGGCGAGAGCGGCGGAGGCGGCAGCGGCTCGCTCGATCTGCTGGCCCGCCTCATTTCCGCCGAGGCACGAGGGGAGCCCTACGAGGGCCAGGTCGCCGTCGGCGCGGTGGTGCTCAACCGCGTGGGGCACCCGTCCTTCCCCAACTCCGTGGCCGAGGTCATCTATCAGCCCGGCGCCTTCTCCTGCCTCGACGACGGGCAGTTCGACGAGCCCGTGGCCGAGAGCGCCTATCGCGCGGCTCAAGACGCCGTGAACGGCTGGGACCCGAGCTACGGCGCCATCTACTACTTTAACCCGTCCACCGCCACCAGCAAATGGATCTGGTCCCGCCCGCTGATTGTCAACATCGGCAAGCACCGATTCTGTTCCTAATTTTTAACAAACAGTGTTGAAATGTTAACAATCTCTCGCTATAATAACGATATGATACGAACGGAGAGGGGGAACTTTGCCAGTGAAGAATACCGGCGTGGTACGCCCCAACCGGAAGAATCTCATACCTGTTGCCGCTGCCTTTCTTGTGTTTGCCGTGCTTGGTGTGCTCGCCTGGGATCGCAGCGACCATCGTTTCAATCTTCTGATCGTGCTGTTCCTGAGCTTCCTGCTTGCTTTGCTGGTTTACCAGCTTCTCTATGCAAGAAACTGGAGGATCACGCTCAGTGAAACTACGGTCGAACTGCGCGGCATTTTTGGTCGGAAGAAACAGTTCCCACGGGATAACGTCCGCTGGACTACGTCTGTTCCCGGCCTTCACCGCGCTATCCATATTATCTTGCACGATTACGCCGCAAAAGAGACGCTCGCGAGCGTTTCACTTGATTGTGCCAATGTCGATCTGCTGTTCACCTTACCCCATTACGGACGGATGACGCCGGAAGACAAAAGCAATTATTTCTATTTTGCCGTAAAGAAGAACTAGAAGAAATCAAGATACTATCTGATCAATCACAGGAGGAAGAAAGCTATGGCATACTGCAAGAGCTGTGGTGCCTATATCCCCGACGGCCAGACCGCCTGTCTGGCCTGCGGCTATGACGAGAACGCCGAAGCGACCAGATCGTCCGGCTCCGCTGCCGCCGCCGCGAAGGCACCCGAAAACAAATCAACACGCACGAGCGGAAACGAGAAGTACAGGCAGGTAGACAGTGAACTCCTAAAAAAGCAGCTCGACGAGCAGCGCAGGCGCCAGCAGGCCAACAGCCGTAAATGGGCCGAGACCGAGTACGCCCAGCGCCAGAAGGCGAAGGAGGAACAGGCGCGAAATTTTACGAATACCTCCGCCAGGTCGGGAAGTGATGTCTACCGCACTGTGCGGAGTGCCGTGAGCAGCGACGACGCGGGCAAGGTCATGGCTGGCCTTTCCTATTTCAGTGTCCTCTTTATCCTGCCCTATCTGTTCCGCAGCAAGGATCGCTTTGCGATGTACCACGCGAGACAGGGCATGACCCTTTTCGCCGCCGGTCTTGTCGGCGAACTTGTCGGCAGCCTTTTCGGCCTCGGCTGGCTCGTGTGGCTTGCCAGGATCTACATGATCATCCAGGGCGTGGGCCACGTCGTCAAGGGGGAGAAGAAGCCCCTGCCCTTCATCGGGGACATACTCAAGTAAACATAACAAAACACGAATAAACACCTATCTTGTGGCCTTTTTGTTATGGAAACCACAACATTTGGACGCTTTGAAAAAAGTCGAAAAAAATTTCAAAAAGGTGTTGACAAACGGGCCCCGCGGTGCTATATTACTCAAGCACTCGGGAGTGACCCGATGTTTTCTCCGGAAACAACAAATGAAAAATTCCAAAAGAATTTGAAAAAAGTTGTTGACAAACAGAAAACAACGTGCTATAATAACCAAGCTGTCGCCGATAAGGCGGGGCGCGGATGTACCTTGAAAATTGAACAATGTAAGAACAGCTTATGCTAAATAAGCACCAAAGAAAAGGGTTCTTAAGAGTCAGAAATGACTATAAAAATTCTTTTGAGAGCTAGTAAGCTTCAATAAGATTTGAACATCCTGACGGATGTTTGGATACAATTTATTGAGAGTTTGATCCTGGCTCAGGATGAACGCTGGCGGCGTGCCTAACACATGCAAGTCGAACGAAGCACTTCTGGTTTGAGATTCGTCAAGAACCGGATTTGACTTAGTGGCGGACGGGTGAGTAATGTATGAGCAACCTGCCTTTCAGAGGGGGACAACAGTTGGAAACGACTGCTAATACCGCATAATGTTTCGAGAGGGCATCCTTTTGAAACCAAAGG
>Ga0247611_10002846_pt1 | contig 26801 bp, 26 predicted proteins | sample 177DNAGHGhighgp2_FD_192422 | JGI IMG/M metagenome (GOLD analysis project Ga0247611, IMG submission 192422) | Sheep rumen microbial communities from Palmerston North, Manawatu-Wanganui, New Zealand - 1770 DNA GHGhigh gp2 | ecosystem: Host-associated > Mammals > Digestive system > Stomach > Rumen... | reverse complement strand
CGTTTATGCTTTAAATAAAGAACTAGAATCTGCTGTTGTAAACTCTGAATCTTTTGGAAATGATATTGAACCATTATATTCACTCATTGTGAGTTCAAATATAGGTGTTGTGGTTCCAGCTTGAGTCATATTATAAACAGCTTTCATTGATTTTATGGTTTTGTTAGAGTTAATGACAAAAGGAAGAATAAAAAAAAGACATAACTTTTTGCTATATCTTTTTTTGTGAGTTTTATTTTTTTAATGGGGGTTATAATCTTTTTAATTTGTCTTGATATTGCTCATAATCTTTATAGTCTTTTTGTGAAAATTCTTCAGAAAATGCTTTTATTTTGTTTATTAGTTTTTTGTCAGTAACATGAGGAAGGTCAACCACAACTTTAACAAACATATCACCCTTTGAGTTTCTGTTTAAATATTTCACACCTTTGCCCTTAAGCTTTAGGATTGTTCCTGTTTGAGTGTTTTGAGGAATTGTCAGTTCAAGCTTGCCCTCCAAACTTGGAATAACAATTTTTCCACCCAAAATTGCAACTGCAAAAGGCACTGGCAAGGTTAAATGAATATCAAAGCCATCTCGCTCTAAAAGTTTGTGAGGGGCAACTTTAACCAAAACTTGCAAGTCGCCATTCGGACCTCCCCTCATTCCTGCATCACCATAGCCACGAAGGGTCATAATTTGGTCATCATCAATCCCCGCAGGAATATCAACTGTTATGCTTGAATTGTTTTTTGAATAACCTTTGCCTGAGCAATGTTCACATTTTTCTTTTATAATTTTTCCTGTTCCATTACATTTTGCACATGGTCCAACATTAACCATTCTGCCAAACAAAGTGTTTTGAGTGTAACGAACTTGACCACTTCCGCCACAATCAGAACAAGTTTGATAAGCTGTTCCAGATTTTGCACCTGTTCCGTTGCAGTGCTTACAACTTTCAGTTCTAACAATGTTTATGGCTTTTTTAACACCAAAACACGCTTCTTCAAAAGTTAAGTTAACTGTTGTTGTTAAAGTTCTTCCAGCCGTTGCTGAGGTTCGCTTTGTTCCACCTCCAAAACCTGAAGAAAACATATCAAAAATGTCTTCAAAGCCTGAAAAATTGCCAAAACCTGAAAAGCCACCTTGATTCCCGCCCCCAGAATTACGGAAAAAGTCTTGAGGGTCGGCACTGCCATATTGGTCATAATTCGCCTTTTTTTGACTGTCGCTTAAAACTTCATAGGCTTCATTTATTTCTTTAAATTTAGTGGCTGCCTCTTGATTGTTTGGGTTTAAATCGGGATGATATTTTTTTGCAAGCTTACGATATGCTGACTTAATTTCATCAGCACTTGCATTTTTTTCTACTCCTAATGTTTCATAATAGTTTTTTGCCACTTTTTTATTCTCCTATAAAATTATTTAGCATCTTTTATATCATCTGGCTTAACTTCAACTTCTGGACCATTTCCGTTTTGTGGGTTTGCGTTTTGATATAATTTTGTTACGATTGGTTCACTTGTTTTTGTGAGTTCTTCCAAAGCTTTTTCGATTGCTTCTTTGTCATCTTTTTTGAACTCTTCTCTTGCTTTTTCGATTGCATCTTTTAATGTCTTTTTCTCTTCTTCAGAAATCTTTTCGCCGTTGTCTTTTAAAGTTTTTTCTAATGCAAAAGCCATTCCTTCTGCTTGGTTTCTTGCATCAACAATTTCACGACGCTTTTTGTCTTCTTCAGCATATTTTTCTGCTTCTTTAACTGCTTTGTTGATTTCATCTTCTTTCAAGTTTGAACTTGATGTGATTGTTACGCTTTGTTCTTTGCCTGTTCCCAAATCTTTTGCTGAAACATGAACAATTCCGTTTGCATCAATATCAAATGTTACCTCAATTTGAGGAACTCCTCTTGGTGCTGGTGGAATGTCTGTTAAAGAAAATCTTCCTAATGTTTTGTTTCCGCTTGCAAACTCTCTTTCTCCTTGCAAAACATGAATGTCAACGCCTGGTTGATTGTCTGTTGCTGTTGAGAAAACTTGACTTTTCTTGGTTGGAATTGTTGTGTTTCTTTCTATAAGTTTTGTGAACACTCCACCCAAAGTTTCAATTCCAAGAGATAGTGGTGTTACATCCAAAAGCAAAACATCTTTAACATCTCCTGCCAAAACTCCACCTTGAATTGCTGCACCAATAGCAACACATTCATCTGGGTTAATTCCTTTAAATCCATCTTTGCCCGCAAACTTTTTAACTGCTTCACAAACAGCTGGAATACGAGTTGAACCACCAACCATAATAACTTTTGCAATGTCACTTGTGGTTAGTTTTGCATCTTTTAAAGCTTCTTCACTAAGCTTTATGGTTTGAGCAACAAGGTCAGATGTCATATCATCAAATTTTGCTCTTGTTAATGTGTATTCTAAGTGTTTTGGACCAGTTGCGTCAGCTGTTATAAATGGTAAGCTGATTGTTGTGCTGGTTGTTGCAGAAAGGTCAATTTTTGCCTTTTCTGCTGCTTCTTTAAGTCTTTGAACAGCACTTTTATCTTTTGATAAATCAATGCCATTTTGGCTTTTGAATTCTGAAACCAAAAGGTCAATAATTCTTTGGTCAAAGTCATCTCCACCAAGACGGTTGTTTCCTTTTGTTGCCAAAACTTCAAAAACTCCGTCGCCTATTTCCATAACAGAAACATCAAATGTTCCACCACCAAGGTCAAATACCAAAATTTTTTGGTTTAGGTTTTCACTCTTGTCAAGGCCATAAGCAAGAGCTGCTGCTGTTGGCTCGTTTATAATTCTTAAAACTTCAAGACCAGCAATCTTTCCTGCATCTTTTGTTGCTTGACGCTGACTGTCAGTAAAATATGCTGGAACAGTTATAACTGCTTGAGTTACTTTTTGTCCCAAATAGCTTTCTGCATCTTGTTTAAGCTTTCCTAAAACCATTGCTGAAATTTCTTGAGGAGAATATTCTTTCCCTTCAATTTTAACTTTATAGTCGCTTCCCATTTCACGCTTAATACTTGAAACTGTGTGTTCTGGGTTTGCTATTGCTTGACGCTTTGCAACTTGACCAACAAGCCTTTCTCCTGTTTTTGTTATTGCAACAACACTTGGTGTTGTTCTTGCTCCCTCTGCGTTTGCAATAACGGTTGGCTCTCCTCCTTCCATAACTGCAACACATGAGTTTGTTGTTCCTAAATCAATACCTATAATTTTTGCCATAATTTTTATATCTCCTTAAATTTATTTGTTTTTTTATTTTGCTATGATAACAAGACTATATCTTATTACCTTATCTTCTCTTTTAAAGCCTTTTAAAACTTCGGTTAAAATTTTGCCTGATGGCACATCTTGTTTTTCTTCTGATGCTATTGCATTGTGAAGATTTGCATCAAACATTTCTCCCTCAGCTTTTATTGGAGTTACTCCAAACTCAGAAAAGGCATTCAAAAATTCTCGCTCTAATATTTCTAGTCCTTTTTTAACTTCATCATCTTTTATGGATTTTAACGCTCCACAAATTGCGTCATAACAAGTGAGCATTCGTTTTATAACTGTGTTTACTCCATCATCAAACGCTTCTTTCTTTATGTTTTGGTTGCGTTTTCTAAAATTCTCAAAATCTGCCTGAAGTTGTTTTAGCATATTTGTTAAAGCTATGCTGTTTTCTTTTTCTATTTGAAGTTTTAAGTTCAAATCTTGTGGAGGCGAAAGGTCATCTGGTTCCACCCCCAAATTTGGGTCAACAAAAGCTTTGTTATCCTCAACTTTTGCTTCTTCTTTTATCTCTTTTTCAACTTTTTCTGGTTTTTTCCCATTGTGATAATGATTATGCTTATGTTTGTTTTCGCTCATTTTTTGTCATCCTCCTTTTCTTCTTTGTGAGTTAATGCTTTTAAGTTTTGGAATTCACCTACCACAAATTTTAAGGCACTTGCAATTTTTGCATAATCCATTCTTTGTGGGCCAATTATTCCTATGCTTGCAATGCTTTCTCCATCAACTTGATAGTCAGCTTTTGCGATTGAACAATCTTTTAACTCTTCAACTGGTATTTCTGAACCAATTTGAAATGACACCTCAGCACTATCTTCGCTGAACACTTCTTTTATTTCATTTGGATTAGACAAAACATTTATAATTTGCTTTGCTTTTTCGGGGTCACTATATTCTGGAGTGTTTAAAAGCTTTATTTCTCCTCTTGCTGTGATTCCACCTTTTTGTGTTAAATTGTCAGTCAAAGTTTTTAACGATTTTATCACTGTGCTAAAGATTGTGCTAAATTCTTTAACTTCACTATCCATTTTTTCAATATACTTGGGCATATTTTTTATCATATCAGAAACTGTGCTGTCACAAAATGTTTTGGTTAAAAGGTTGCTTGCATCTATATAACTTTGTTGAGGAATTTCTTCATCACTTTCCATTGAATTTGATATTATTCCACTGTTTGTTTCAATGAGTATTAAAGCCTGACCTGTTAATAAAGGGATTATTTTAATATTTTTTATAATAAGTTTATCAAACCCTTTTAACATTACAACTGTTGGATAATTGGTGGCTTTTGAAATAACTGATGCAATTTCGCCTACCATTTCACCCAAATATACTGTTCTTTTTTCAAACATTGAGTGAATTTCATTTAAAACTTTTTTGTCTAATGGAATGTCTCCTATCATCGAATTCACATAAAACCTATAACCTTTGCTGGTTGGAACTCTTCCGCTTGATGTGTGCAGTTGTTTTAAATAACCCATTGCCTCTAAGGCGTTTAATTCATTTCTTAGTGTTGCCGTGCTTAATTCTTTTGCATATTTATGTTGAATTGCACTGCTTGTTATGGGACTTGCTTTTTGAATGTAATCTTCAACTGCCACTAAAAGTATTTTTTGCTTCCTCTCGCTAAGCTTTATTTCCTCTTCTGGCATCAAAACCTCCTTTTGCTAGCACTTTATTATGTCCATTTGTTAGCACTCTTATACTTTGACTGCTAACATTATAATACTAGTTTATGCATCTGTCAAGCAAAATGTGACAAAATTTAAAAAATTTTTTTAAAGCCACTTTTTGGCTTAGCTAAAGGGTTTTTGGGTAAAATTATTATAAAGATATGTAAAAAATTTTTTTATTTTAAATAACATATTGCATTTTTTTAAATTTGTGATAAACTTTTATTATCAAAATTTTAAGAGGTATAAAAATGAAAACTTTAAAGGCTGAAGATTTAAACAAAATTATAGATTATTACAGTTATTATGATTATGAACTTATGATTGAACTCGACTTAGGTGACAAGTTTTTTAATTTGCCTGCAAAAGAACTTTTAAACAATGAAGATTTAATTTCAAGTTTGCATAAATTAACAATGAGTGATTACAAAAAATATTCAATCCCGTGGACAAATGTTTGCAATGAGCTTTTTAAAAAAGACTTTAATCCTAGTTGGAATTTAGTTAAAAAAATTTATGAAGCAGAAAGTGAAAAACATATGCTTAACGCCGAGATGGAAGCCACCATACTTTTAGTGGACAGAAAACAAATGCTTTTAGAAGCTATAAAATATTTTGAAAACACAAAAGACAATGATTTAGAAATTATTGAAAATATTATAAAAATTGAAAAAAATAACCCTAAAATAATGATAGACCCAGAAATAACAAAGGATACCCCATTTTATTCACGCTCTTGGTTGATGCCTTATAACATATTAAATCTATGTGCAATAAATTTACTCGCTAAGCAAGAAATTGAAGGAAGAAAAACACCAATTAGAATTGATAAAGATGTTGAAGCAGAAATTAAAGATGGCATAGAATTAGCAAAAAATGTTGTTTATTATGAAAAATTAAAAAATTGTGAAACATTAAATAATAATCCTGTGATAACAGCAAATGAATGTTATTTTGTGTTCTTAAAGAATTCTTTAATAGAAAGAGATAAAATTGTAAAAAATATAAAAAATTTACAAGATAAATTTATAAAATCAAAAAATTCAGATGGCTTTTGCATACAATATGAAAAAGAAGAACTTCCAAAATATGAAACCTTGGAAGCAATTCATGACATGGATGAAGTGATAATTGATGAATTTAACCGCATAATAAAAACAACAAATGATGAACTCCCTGCTCTTTTTGATAAAACAAATGATGCTGTAAAAATAAAAATAAACAATGATTTTAATAACTACCTATTTAATCCTAGTGAAGATGATGACATAGCTGATGATGTTATCGTTGAATCTTATACAAGTTCATCAAAAAAATTAGCTGTTGCTGATTATGTTAACAGCTGTGTTTCTAATAACAATTCTAATTTAAATTATCCAGAAAAAATAACTGTTAGAAATGAAACAAAAACAATAACAAAATAATTTAAAAAGCTTTATCAAAATCAATAAGGCTTTTTTTATAAAAAATTTAAAGTGTTTTTTAAACATTATATATTCTTTATCTTGACATTTATTATTTTATTTTTTAAAATTTTTAAAAAAGGATTTAAGAGGATAAAATTTATGAAATATATAAATAAAAGCAAAGAAATCATTGTTAACAAATATAACGATTTTAACGAAGATGATAGATTAACAAAAAGCATAAAAGGTCAATTAGAATTTTTTACAACAATGCATTATATTTTAAAATATTTAAAACCAAATTCAAAAATTTTGGAAGTTGGTGCTGGCACAGGCATATATAGCCTATCTCTTGCCAAGAAGGGCTATCAAGTTAATGCCATTGAACTTGTTGAAAAAAATGTTGATATTTTAAAGCAAAACATAAAATTACAAAAAAATAAAAATATTATAGCTGAACAAGGCGATGCCCTTGATTTAACTAGATTTAAAGATAATACTTTTGATATGGTTCTTGTTCTTGGCCCTTTATATCACTTGTTTAACAAAAAAGACCAAAATCGTGCAATTGATGAAGCTTTGAGGGTATGTAAAACAAATGGAATTGTTATGTTTGCTTTTATTACAGATGATTCTATTGTTTTTAATTGGGGTCTTCATGGGCATTTAAAGTATATGCAAGAAAATATATTTAATAAAGATTATTCGCTTAAACAAGTGCCAGAAGAAGTGTTTGCCACTTTTAATATTTATAATTTTGAAAAATTATTTAAAGATAAAAAAATTAAAAAATTACATTTAATATCAACTGACAGCATTTTAGAAACTGTAACAAACAATCCAAATTTAATTATTGATAAAGAAGATTTTGAAATCTTTAAAAAATATCATTTGGCAACTTGTGAGCGTGTTGACCTACTTGGTTTGGCATCTCACTTGTTATACATATGTAAAAAAATTTAAAATATATAAAAAAGAGTATATTTTGGATATACTCTTTTCTTATTATAATATAGCATCAGCAAAACTTTCAGCATTAAATGGTTCTATGTCTTCAAGTCCCTCACCTGTTCCTATAAACAAAACTGGTTTTTGATACTCTCTGGCAATAGAAATAACAACTCCACCTTTTGCTGTTCCATCAAGTTTTGTTAAAACTAATCCATCAATATCTATAGCCTCATCAAAATATTCCACTTGACTTAAAGCATTTTGCCCTGTTGTGGCATCCAAAACCAAAAGTTTTTGATAACTGCCATTCCATTCTCTTTCAACAATTTTTGAGATTTTTTTAAGTTCTTCCATAAGGTTTGATTTGTTGTGAAGCCTCCCGGCAGTGTCAACAATAACAACATCATTTCCTTTGGCTTTTGCTGACTTTATGCCATCAAAAACAACACTTGCTGGGTCACTACCCTCATTGTTTTTTACAATTTTTGTTTTGTTTCTGTTTGCCCATTCTGTTAATTGGTCAGCTGCTGCTGCCCTAAAAGTGTCACCAGCAACAAGCAAAACATCTTTTTTTTGAGATTTATAAAAATTTGCAAGCTTTCCGATTGTTGTTGTTTTTCCAACACCATTAACTCCCACAACCATCATAAGAAGCGGATATTCTGCCTCTTCTGTTTTGTTTTCAGACAAAATTTCGGCAATTATCTTTTTTAAAGCACTTTTAACATCTTCTTGATTTCTTAGCTTTTGTTTTCTTGACACTGCTCTTAATTTTTCTACGATTTCACCAGAAGCTTCCACTCCAACATCAGCAGATATCAAAAGCATTTCAAGCTCTTCAAAAAACTCATCATCAAGCTCGCCTTTGCTCATCATTGCCATAATTTTGTTGCCGATTGCTTCTTTTGTCTTCTTAAATGCTTGAGCAATTTTTGAAAAAAATCCCATAATTAGTTACTCCTTTTTGGCTTCTTTTTTTGTTTCAACATTTTTAAGAGCTTCACTAAGCCTAACTGATACAATTTTGCTGACACCCTCTTCTTCCATCGTAACACCATAAAGTGAGTCCGCTAGTTCCATTGTTGGCTTACGGTGAGTGATAACAATAAACTGAGTGTCCTCAGCAAAATTGTGAAGATATTTTGCAAAACGCTCAACATTGGCATCATCCAAAGCTGCCTCAATTTCATCTAATAAACAAAATGGCATTGGTCTTAATTTTAAAATTGCAAAAAGTATTGCTATTGCTGTTAATGCCTTTTCTCCACCAGACAAAAGTGTTAAATTTTGAAGTTTCTTTCCTGGAGGCTCAGCTATAATTTCAACTCCAGCAGTTAAAACATCTTCGCCCTCAGTTAAAACAAGCCTTGCATTTCCGCCCCCAAACAGTTGCTTAAATATTGTTGAGAAGTTTGAATTTATTTTGTTAAATGCAACCTCAAACTTTTCTGTCATCTGTTCATTTAAGTCTTTGATGATTAAAATAACATCATTTTCAGCTTTGGTTAAATCATCTAATTCTTTTGTGTAAACACCAAATCTCTCTTCCATAACCTTGCTGTCTTCTATGGCGTTAACATTAACATAACCAAGCTTTGAAATTTCTTTTTTAATTTCAGATATTCTTGATAAACTTTGCTTGTGATCATAATTTTCCATTCTTAAATCTTGAGCTGTTGAATAAGTTAATTCATAGTCTTCATAAATTTTGTCTTTCATATTCTCAAGGTTAACATCAATTTGACCCAATTTTGCTTCTTCTTGGAATTGCTTTTCTTGTGCTTTTGCAAGTTCTTGGTTAAGAATTTCTCGTTCTTCTTCAATTTTTTGAAGCATTTGATGAATTTGCTCTTTTGTGCCCTCAAGCTCATCTGCTTTATCTCTAAGTTTTGCAATCTTTTGTTTTTGCTCACTTATGTTTTCATCATCTTTGCTTGCGCCAAGCATTTGAGCGCTCTCTAAAGTTTTTGTATTTTTTATGAGCAAACTTTCATTTTCATCAATGCTTTCATTTAAGTTTTCTTGTTCTAAAACAAGCCTTTCTATGTTTTCGTTTATTGATATTAGTGCACTTTGTTTGCTTGCAATTTGAACTTTGAGTTCAGTTAAAGTTCCACCAAGTTCTGCTCTTTTTGCTCTTAATTGTTCGTTGCGAGTTAAATCAACTTTTTCGCCCTTAACTCCCTCAGTCTTTTTAAGAGATTCTATGTTTTTGATTTCATCAACCAAAAACTTTTGCTTTTCATCAATTCTTGTAAGTTCATCAAAAATTTGAGAAAGCTCTAATTTTATTTCTTCATTACGCTCTTTGTGAGATTTGTAAGCATTTGCCTTTATCTCTAACTTTATTTCACAATCTTGAAGCTTTTTCTTGGTTTGTTCTAATTTTTCATCAGCATCTTTTAGTAGATTTTGGCATTTTGCCATAAGCTCACGCTGAGCTGAAATTTCTTTTTGAACTTTTGTTAATTTTTCAGCAACTTCTTTTATTTCTCTATCACGAGAAAGCAAATTGTTAATTGATGTCTTTTTGCTTCCACCAGTAATAGAACCAGCTGGATTTATGATATCTCCATCTAGCGTTACAATCTTAAATGAAAACTTTGATTGCTTTGCCAAATTTACGGCAACATCCATATTTTCAACAATCACTGTTGAGCCTAAAAGTCCTTCAAAAACTGGCTTTAACTTACTATCAAAACTTATGAGCTCACAGGCAACCCCATAAACTCCTTTTGATTTTAAAAGCGACTTAAAACTCTCAGGTATAAACCTCGGTTTCAATGAGTTTATTGGCAAAAATGTTGCTCTACCATAATTGTTTGTCTTTAAATAAGAAACCAATTTTTTTGCATCATCTTCACTTGTTGTAACCACATTTTGAACAGCTGAACCCAAAGCCATTTCGATGGCTGTTTCATATTCATGAGGCACTTTTATGAGGTCGGCAACCACCCCAACAACACTGTTTTTTAACTGAGGATTTTTTCCGCTGTCAACCAAAAGCTTTTTAACAGTTCCATTAAATCCTTCATATTCAGCGTGCATTTCATTTAAAAGTCTGTTTTTGCTTTCTAAACTTGCGTTTTCTTTTATGAGTTCAGACAAACTGTTTCTACAATTTTCAAACTCTTTAAAAATTGTAAATCTACTGCTTTGAAGTCCTTCAATGTCAAGTTTAAGTTTCTTTTGTTCATCTTCAGCTTCTTGATTTTCAGTCTTTGCATCATTTTCTAATTTTAAAGATAAGCTTAATTTTTCATTTAAGCTGTTTTCTCTTGCTTTTAATTCATTTTGCCTATCAAAAAGGTTGTTTTTCTCTAACTCTAATTTTGCGCCTTTTGCTTTTATGTCTGATATTTTGTCAATTTCAGACATCATTTGCCTTTGAGAATTGTCAACCTTTTTTTCATATATTTCAAGTTCATTTAAAACTTTGTCATATATGTTTTGCATTTCATCAACCTTTGATGAAAGTGTGTTTAATTCTGTTGATTTTTCAGCTTTTTGTTCTTGAAGCGCTTTAAGTTCTTCACCAATTTCAGCAAACCTCTTTTTGTCTTGAGCAAGCTCTTCTTTTATTCTTAAAATCTGTTCGCCCAAATAACTTATTTTTTCTTGAGCCAAACGATAGTTTCCTGCATCTTTTTCAAGAGCAACAGTGAGGTTTAAAATTTGCTCTCTTATTTCTGCTATTTGCCTATCAATATCTTTGATAGTTTCCATACTTTTGTTGTGTTTTGCAACACTTTCATTTATTTGGTCTGTTCTTAAATTAACCTCTTGAACATAACCATCAATTTTGTTTTGAATGGCTTCTTTAACTTCATTTGTGGTGTCGTGTTGATAAAGATAACTGTTAACCTCTAAAATTTTTAATTCGTCCCTTAGTTGCAAATAAATTTTAGCGTTTTCAGCTTGTTTTTGAAGTGGCTTCAAGTTGTGTTCTATTTCAGACATAATGTCAGAAAGCCTTGTTATATTGTCTTTATATCTTTCAAGCTTTCGTTCAGCTTCTTCTTTTCTAATTTTAAACTTTGCAATTCCTGCTGCTTCTTCAAAAATTGCACGCCTATTTTCTGGCTTTGAGTTTATGATTTCTTCAACCTTTCCTTGCCCTATTATAGAATAACCATCACGAGCAATTCCGCTGTCGTGCAAAATGTTTGTTATGTCTTTTAAAAGGCATGGAGTGTGATTTAAAGCATACTCCCTTTCTCCTGAGCGATATAATTTTCTGGTTAAAACAAGTTCATCATATTCGGTGTTAAACATTTTTTGAGCATCATCAAAAACAAGTGAAACTTCACAAAAAGACAAACCCTTTCTGTTTTGGCTTCCCTTAAAGATAACATCTTGCATATTTGAACCACGAAGTGACTTTGGACTTTGTTCTCCCAAAACCCATCTAATCGCATCTCCAACATTACTTTTTCCGCAACCATTTGGCCCAACGATTGCGGTTATTCCTGGGTTAAAATCAACTTTTATTTTGTCCGCAAACGACTTAAACCCACTTACCTCCAATCTTTTAAAACTCATAATATCCCCTTATCTTTTAATGTTAATCTGGCAACTTCCATCTCTGCAACTTTTTTTGATGTGTTTGTTGCAACTGGACCCCCTTCTCCATCAACAAAAATCTGTATTGTATATTCCCTTATGTGAGGTTTGCCCTCTTCTTTTATAAGCTTATATTTAACTTTTTTTCCATTTGCCTGTAAATATTCTTGAAGCATAGACTTATAATCTTTTTTTGCCACAATCTTTTTTTGTGCATTGTTTTTGTCTATGCCAAGTTTGTTTAAACACCACCCGCACGCAGTGTGAAAATTGCTATCTAAAAAAATTGCTCCCAAAATGGCTTCAAACAAATCAGCCTTAACGCTTGCCAAATTTTCTAATTCTTCTCGCTCTCCTTCTGGCACCCTTAAATGAGATTTAAGTTTCATTTTGTCTATAACTTTTGACAAGTTTTGTTCATCAACAAGATTGCTTCTCATCTTGCTTAAAACACCTTCTCTATCTGAAAAGTTTTTATACAAAAATTCAGCCACCGCAACACTTAAAACTGCATCTCCCAAAAATTCTAATCTTTGATTGCTTTCTGTTTTTGTTAAGTTTGCAAAAGTTGTGTGAGTTAATGCTGTCATCAAAAGGTCTTTGTTGTTAAACTTGTAGCCAAGCTTTTTTTCTATCTCTTTAAAATCAGGAGTTAAACTTATTTTTTCTATCATTTTTATCCCTCTTGATTTTGTTTATCTTTTAAACTTTGCTGAATTTGCTGTGTTGCTTCTGCTTTTTCTTGCAAATGCTCCATACTAGCCATTTTTTCAAATTCTCTTTCGATAACTTCGTTTATGTTGCTTTGCCCAACTGCCATAGCTTGTTCAATGGCTGCCAAAAATCCTTTTGCTTTTGTGGAGCCGTGCGCTTTGATAACAACTCCTTTTGCTCCCAAAAGGACAGAGCCACCAAAAGATTCATAGTCAAATTTTTGTTTTAATTCTTTTATGCTCCCCTTTATGAAAAGACCTCCAATTTTTGACATAAAACTGCTCATAATGGTTTGTTTTATTTCTTGCATCAAAATTTTGCACGCCCCTTCAGTTGACTTTAACAAAACATTTCCGCTAAAACCATCAGCAACAACAATATCATAATCTCCACTCAAGAAATCTCTTGCTTCCATATTTCCAACAAAATTTAATGGAAGAGCCTTTAAAAGCGGATAAACTTCTTTTGTAAGTTCATTTCCTTTTGCCTCTTCAACTCCAACATTTAAAAGAGCCACTCTTGGTTTTTCTATTCCCAAAACTTTGTGCATATAAACATGGGCAAGCATTGCAAATTGAACTAGGTTGCTTGCTTTTGCATCCATATTTGCTCCAGAGTCAACAAGCATCACCGGTGTTCCTTTAACCGTTGGCAAAAGTGGCGCCAAAACTGGTCTGTTAACTCCTCTAATTCTTCCAAGCTTTAAAACGGTTGCACTAAGTAGCGCCCCAGTGCTTCCAGCAGAAACAAAAGCACAATATTCATCTGGCTTTTCTTTTAAAGCCTCAACAGCTCTTACGATGCTGCTATCTTTTTTTGTTCTTATAGCTTCGACTGGAGGCTCATCACAGCCAATAACCTCTCTGGCATCAATCATATCAAGCCTTGCTTGGTCATATTTTTTGCCCACAAGACAATCTTGAATAACATCAGCCTTTCCAACCAAAGTTATTTTTAAGTCTTTGTGTTTAAAAAGAGCCAGTAAACTTGCGTTCACAATTTCTTCAGGAGCGTTATCGCCCCCAAAGGCATCAACTAATATCTTCATATCTTTTCCTCTACTCTTTAGATATAAAAAAATTATAACAAAAAAAATACCCTAAAGCAAGCAAAATAGCCCTATTTAAAGCAAAATCTAAACAAAAAAAGAAGAAGCCTATTTTGCTTCTTCTTTGTTTTCTTTCTCTACAACAAGAACTTCTTTTCCGTCATAATATCCACATTTTTTGCACACTCTGTGATTTAGTTTTGGTTCGTGGCATCTTGGACATTCTGAAATTGATGGACCAGAAATCTTCCAGTTTGCAAAACGGGAATGTTTTCTTGCCTTAGAGGTTCTCGATTTAGGCGTTGCCATGTTATTTGACCTCCAAAAAATTTATATGTAAATATTTTACGATTTAAGTATATATTAAATTTTGTGTTTTGTCAATAAAAATTTGAATAAAAATAAAATATCAAAAAGTGTAGTAAAAAAATATTGATATTTTTTAAGTTTTTTGATATCATTAGACCAAGGAGAAATTATGGAAATTTGTGCAATTATTGCTGAATACAACCCTTTTCACAAAGGGCATTTTAATCAAATAAACTTAGCCAAAAAACTAAGCGGTTGCGAAAAAATTATTTGCTTTTTAAGCCAAAATTTTAGTCAAAGAGGGCTTCCAACAATTTTAGACAAAAAAACAAGAAGCTTGATGGCAATTTCTTGCGGGGCTGATGCAGTTTTGGAAGTGCCAACTGCCCTCACAACCTTAAATGCCGAACTGTTTGCTGAATTTATGATTAAGAGCATAACAAGTTTTAAAGAAATAAAATATGTTTGTTTTGGCAGTGAGTGTGGAGATATAAATTTAATATTGGAAGTTGCAAAGTTTTTAAATAATGAACCTAAATTTTTTAAAGAAGTTTTAAAAAGCTTTTTGGATTTGGGCTATTCACTAAACCTAGCAAAAAACAAAGCACTAGAATTTTGTATAGACAAAAATTTAATAAGTTTTTCTGATAACACCACCGCAAAAACATTGTTAAAATATCCAAACAATATTTTGGCTGTGGAATACACAAAAATATTACTTAAACAAAAATCAAAAATAACCCCCCTAACCTATAAAAGAACTGATGATTTTTCAGCAAGCAAAATTAGAGAAATTTTATATGAAACAAAAGATGTTAAAAGCATAGAAAAATATATACCCCAAAGTGCATATAATTTGATAGAAGCAAAAACAAATTTCCCTGACACAAAACTGTTTGATAACCTTTTGTTATCAGCCTTAAAAACAATAAAAAAAGAAAATTTAAAAAATATTTTTGATGTTTCTGAGGGACTAGAAAACAAAATCAAAAATGAAGCAGAAGAAGCATTAAGTTTTGATGAATTTTTAGAAAAAGTTTGCCAAAAAAGATACACAAAAAACAGAATTAGAAGAATTGCCCTTCACTCACTTTTAAATATTGACAAAAATATAATCAAACAATCGCAAAAATTAACATACCCCCCATACCTAAAAATTATTACATTAAAAAAAGATACAGAGTTGTTAAAACACTTAAGCAAAACAAAAACAACTTTAGTTTTAAGAAAGTGTGATTGCGATAAATTAAAGACAGATAACTTGGCAAAAGCTTTAAATGAAATTGATAACACAGCAAATAGCATTTATTCACTTTTAACTTTTGAAAAACAAGCAAAAAACAACTTATATGAAAAAATTATTTTTGTGTAAATTTATTTTTATTTGAAAATAGTTTTTGTAAAAATAAAAAAGCAGAAAATCTGCTTTTTTATTTTGTTCTTCTTAAAATGTCCTTCTCTTTTAGATGAAGTGAAGTTTTTAGTTTTAATCTTTGTTGAACTTTTAAGGCATCTAAAACTTGATTTCCTTTTTCATCAATTAGTTCTTCAATTTTAACTTTCTTTAAAAAGTTTTCGCCTGGTGACAAAACTTCTAATTCATCTCCAATTTTAAACCTATTTCTTTGCTCAATTTCACAATAGCCATCTTTTGTTTCTTTTGTAACTATTGCCATAAACTCTGAGTTAGACACTGGCATACTGGTTTTTAAATATTCTCTATCATTTTCACCCAAACAAAAACCTGTGGTAAATTTTCGGTGACTGCAATTTTCTAATTCTTTAACAAACTTATGGCAATTTTTCTTGTATTCAGCCCTATCTTTTTTTAGCATCTCAAACGCTCTTTTATAAGCGTTTACAACAGTTGCAACATAAAATGGTGATTTCATTCTACCTTCAATTTTAAAGCTTGTTATTCCAGCATCAAGCATTTCATCTAGATGCTCAATCATACACAAATCCTTACTATTTAAAATGTATGTTCCCCTTTCATCTTCTTGAATTTCAAGCTCATCACCATCACGAGAAACCTCTCTAATTTTATATTCCCATCTGCAAGCCTGAACGCATTGCCCACGGTTGCTATCTCTGCCAGCCAAATAGTTTGAAAGCAAGCATCTGCCTGAATAACTTATGCACATTGCTCCGTGGCAAAAAGCTTCAAGTTCAATGTCTTTTGGAAGGTAATCTCTTATTTCTTTTATTTCTTTTAAACTGAGTTCTCTTGCCAAAATTATTCTTTTTGCTCCAGCATCTGCCCAAAATTTTGCTGAATATTTGTTTGATGCTGATGCTTGAGTTGAAATGTGAACTTCAAGATTTGGAACAACTTGTTTTGCTAAACTAAGTATCCCCGCATCCGACACAATTATGGCATCAGCTTTTATGGAATATAAATATTTTAGATAGTCAGAAAGCCCATCAAAATCGCTGTTGTGCGCTTGAATATTAACTGTTATATAACATTTTTTGCCTAATTTGTGAGCATATTCTATATAATTTTTAAGTTCATTTTCATCAAAGTTTTCACTAAACGCTCTAAGCCCCCACTTTTTTCCAGCAAAATAACACGCATCTGCTCCAAAATAAAAAGCAGTTTCTAGCTTTTCTTTATCTCCTGCTGGTGCTAAAATTTCTATATTCATTTTTTCCTCCATTTTTCATTACAAACTCAATCCCCTAGCTTTTCATAAACCTCAACTTCTAAATTGCTGTTGTTTTTTAAATTGTCTAAAAACTCTTTTAAAGCCTTAACTGTTTTTTCAAACCTTGGCTCTGTTATTTTGTTTTCTCCTGTAACCATTCCCCTAAACGAAACATTATCAGCAACAAGCGTGCCGTTTTCATCTAAGAGCGGAAGCAAGAGTTTTAATATTTCTGGATACAGCCCTTTTGGTCCATCCAAAAATATTAAATCAAATTTTTCATCAAAGCTTGGCAAAGTTTTTAAGCAATCTCCATAAACAATTTTAACTCTTTGTGTTAAGCCCAATTTTTCAAAGTTTTGTTTTGCCAAAACTATGTTTGGGGCGCTTGCCTCACAACAAGTGATATTTGCATCACAACTTTTAAGCATCCAAGAAGCCGAAAAGCCAATCGCTGTTCCAACTTCCAAAATTTTTTTAGGTTTTGTTTTTTGACATAATTCTCTCAAAAAAACTCGAGTTTCTGGCAAAATTATGCAGATTTTTTTCTCTTTTGCATATTTTTGCATTTCTTCTAACACTTTTTCCATTATTTATCAATATCCATAACAACAGGTATAATTATTGGTTTGCGTTCTATCCTTCTATAAAACAAGTTTGAAAGTGTTTGTTTTATGTGTGATTTAAGTTCATTCCAATCTGCTGTTTTTAAATCCATTTTTCCTAAAGAATTTAGAAGAACTTGTTTTGCTTCTTCTAAAAGTTTTTCTGCCTCGTGTGAATAAATAAATCCTCTTGCAATCATTTGTGGTCCTGTTATGATTTCACCCTTTTTCATATTTATTCCCATAACAACAACACAAAAACCATCATTTGCAAGTTGCTTTCTTTCTTTTAAAACATTGCTATCTATGTTCCCAAGACCGGCACCATCAACCAAAACATCTCCTGCCTCAACATCTTCAACAAACTGAACACCTTGTGGTGTTACTTCCAAAACAGAACCATTGTGTGGAACAAAAATGTTTTGTTCTTTCATTCCAAGCTCCATCGCAAGGCGTTTATGTGCTATTTGATGTTTTGCCTCTCCGTGAACTGGAACAAAATATTTTGGTTTGACAAGTTTGTGCATTATTCTAAATTCATCACGGCAAGCATGCCCTGATGCGTGAACTGTTGCTAAGTCATTATAAACAACAGTAACGCCTTTTTCAATTAAATCATTTATGATGCCAGAAACAGCTTTTTCGTTTCCTGGAACTGGAGATGATGTGAAAATAACCACATCATTTTCTCCCAAAGTTAAACCTTGAAATTCTCCTCTTGCCATTCTTGCCAGTGCTGTTGTTTCTTGCCCCTGACTTCCTGTTGCCAAAACAACGGTTTCTTCATTCTTTAGATTTTTAACTTTTGCCATTTCAACAATAATGCTTTTGTCAAAAGTAACTTCTCCAACTTTGTTTGCTGCTTCCATATTGTTTATCATACTTCTACCAGCAAAGGCAACTTTTCTGTTTTGAGCTTTTGCCAAATATAATATTTGTTGCATACGATGAACATTTGAAGCAAATGCTGTTATGATTATTCTTTTATCTCTATATTGGTCAAAAAGTGATTTAAGTGTGTCTTTAACAACCTTTTCACTTAAGCTAAAGCCTTCAAATTCTGCATTTGTGCTTTCACACAAAAATAGTGTTACACCCTTTTGCCCAAGTTCTCCAAACCTTGAAAGGTCAGTTGTTTCTTCTAAAAGTGGTGTGAAGTCAATTTTAAAATCTCCTGTGTGAACAACCATTCCAAGTGGAGTTTTTATAGCCAAAGCGTGAGAGCCAGCTATAGAGTGGTTAACATGAATAAATTCAACCTGAAAACACCCAATCTTAACAACATCGTGAGGCTTAACAACCTTTGCATTAAGTTTGCATTTTGGAAATTCTCTAAGCTTGTTTTCAATCATTGAAATTGTTAATCTACTTGCATAAACTGGAGCTTTAACGCTATCCAAAAAGTATGGCAAGCTTCCAATGTGGTCTTCGTGAGCGTGAGTTATCAAAATACCTTTTATTTTGTTTGCATTTTTCTTTAAATATGTCATATCTGGAATAACCAAATCAATCCCTGGCATATCATCTGTTGGGAAAGCAACTCCGCAATCAATAATGATTATATCATCACCATAACAAAGGGCTGTCATATTTTTTCCAACTTCACCAACCCCACCAAAAAACATAACTTTTAACTTGTTTTTGTTGTTTTTTGAATCAAAATACCCTTTCATTTTTGGTTCTTTTCTTTGAAATATTCTTTTTCTTGTTGTTTGCATAGTTTCTTCATTTTGAACACTTTGTTCGTTTTGATTATTATTTTCCAATTTTGTCTCCTTTTAAAACTCTAATATAACAATATGCTGTAAATTTAACTAAATAAATCAAAAATTTTTATAAAAAAGCAAGAACAAAAAAGCTAAAGTTTTTTCACTCTGCTATTTTTTTAATTTATGCTTAAATCACACTTTCTTTAAAGTTAATGATTTAAACCAAAATGATTTTATTTTTTATATTGTTGATTTTATTATAACATAACAATTAAGCTATGTCAAACATAAAAAATAAAAAAATAAAAAGCATAGAAAATTCTATGCCTTTTAAAATTTTTTATACATCATTTGTTTTGTTATCTTGCTCTAAAACTTTTTCTTCACTTTCTTTTGTTTTTTCTTCACTCTCATCTTTATCTTTTATTTCTTCTGGCGAAGAAATTATGCCCAAAAAAACAAACACTCCCAAAATCGCATTGATAGCCACAGCATAAATTTCTTCACTTATTGTTATATCAAAAAGTTTTAAAACACCTTGAAGCATTAAAAATATTGCACTTGAAACTGAAAGCCAAAACCTATAAGTTTTTATTTGTGTTTTTAAGTCAAGCTTCATTTTCACTCCTTTTAAATGTTAGTTTTTTATATGTTTGAAGTTCTTTGTGGCAAACATCAATTTTGTCATAAACTTTTTTAATCACTCCAACATTTTTTGAAAGTTCTTCTATGATAAACACATATTTCTTTTCTCTTTTGTTGTTTTCTTTTAGTTGATACAAAAACAACAAAACAAACAAAACAGCCCATAGACCATTGCTAATTGCAAGTTTTAAAATTTCTTCAATCACTGTTTGCCCAATTTGTTAGAGAAGTCAACCACTCTTCTCCAATTTGTGTTTGCAAATCTGGGGTATTTAAAACAAAATTTTTTAACTCTTCTTTTGGTTTGTCTTTAAAATTTTTTAAAATATTTTTAACATTAAATAATTTTTGCTTATCTTTAAGCTCTTTTAGTTTTGTTTCAATTTTTTCTGCATTATAAATCTCAAAGTTATTCAAAGAGTTTTCAAGTTCTTGCTCAAGAACTATGCGCAAAAAATCATCACTATCAAAATTTTTATCTGTTTTATCATCTTCTGTTTGTTCACCATTTATTTCATCTATTAAATTTTGAATCTTTTGAATGTCTTTCTCTTCAAGCTTTTTTTCATATTGAAAATATGCCATATATCCGCCTCCGTTTTTTAAGTAATTTTCTTTATTTTTTTTGTTAATAAAATATTTTATATAATTTATTGAATGTAACATTTTACCCTCTTTTTTATTCTGTTAAATATATCAAACACCCGCAAAAAGCTTCATTTTCATTTGGAAGCAAACTGCAATTAGATTTTATTTGACTTTCATCTTCACAAATTTTTATAGAAATTATTGTGCCACCACTTCCCAAAATATTTGCAACAACTTCTTTTTTTGAACTTGGCAAATTGCTTGCAAAAATAGTGTCATTTGAAAAATTTAACGCATTAAAATAAATGCTATTAAAATTCACAACAACCATTTTGCCAATTTGAAAATAATTTATTTTATTGACAAAATCTTGTTGCGATGCTTTTATGTAAGTTGTGTTTAAAGATGGCTCACTATAATCTCCCACCAAATTGTTTAGTGCATCATAAACACACTTTGCACTTGGATATTCTAAATTTGTGCTAAGAGAGTTTAAAGTGGTTGTTTTGTTTGAAATCTTTTCAGCTAGCAAATCAACTTGTTCCAAACTTGAATTTAGATTTGAAACATCACTTGAGTGAGTTGTTTGCATTGATGATATTGTTTGATTTATGGTTACAACATTTTGCTGAAGAGTGGAAATTTGCGAACTTTGATTTGCATAATTTTGTGAACTTGTGTTTTTTACATTCTCTATAGAAATCCCCACTTCATCTTGAAGCTGTTTTGCATATTTATAAGTTTTTTTGTTTATGTTCACATCAAAACCTCCAAACAAACATCAGACACACAAGCATCACAACTTAAGCTTTCAAAACTTATCACAAATTTCAAGCCTTTTAAATTTGTGTTTATTTTTTGCATTTTTTCTGAATTTTTTATATTAAATTCATACTTTTTATCATCAACATAAACAATCAGCTTTAAAGGGTGCAAACTTTTTAGTGTTACGCTTTTTAAAGTTTTTGTGGTTATGGTGCCAAAATCTGTTTCAACAGACTCCCAAACTTTTTTTGTTGCAGTATCAAAAATTTTTCCGTTATAACAAAGTTCCCCAAAATTGTTGTTTCCATCAAAAAGAGCAATTATTTTTTCTGGAGTTTTATAAAAATAATTTATCATATCTTTAACACAAACTCCACACATCAAAGAATATTTGTTTGTGTTTATGTCAAGCTCTAACAAAGAATTGTTTTTGTTATCTTCTAAAGCTATGGAATTGCTTTTTGAGTTATCAAAACTTCTAAAAGATAAATAATATTTTCCATAGAAAAACAGGCAAAAGAAGAATTATTATCAACATCTTTTAAACAGCTTTCAAATCCCAAATTTAGCTTTTCCATATCTATTCCATCAAAAGCATATAATCCATCATCACAAAGCATTAAAATTTTATCTCCACACAAAACAGCTGTTTCACCATAAATTTTTGAACTTGTTTTTGACAAATCTTTTATCTTAAAATCTTCAATTTGTTCAGCTGGAGTTAAAGCGGTTATTCCATAATCACGAATTAAATAAAGTGTTGTTCCATAAGCTATAATTTTGTTTAATGCCCCTCTCTCATTTAACAAACTTATTGTTTGTCCATCAACAAGCCCCGTAAGCCAATAAGATAAATCTCTTGTCGTGAGATAAATTTGCTGATTGTCATCTTTGGTTAAACCAAAATATCTGCCATTAAAAACTTCAAAATCACTGACATTTGAAAATATAGGATATGAAAAAACTTCTTCTCCATCCCACAAATACATATGGTCGCCTTTTTGTGTTGGCACTAACAAAAAATACTCTATTCCATTTATTCTAATAATTTTTATTATTGGCGCTTTTGTAAATGTCATTCTTGTGTTTTCTAGAAAAAAATCTATAGTGCTCTCTATTGGAGCCCAAAAAATGCTTTTTGAATCATCATCATTTAATGTGTAAATCATCAAATAATAAAGATAAGTTGTTCGGCTTATATCCCATTTTTTAAAGAACCAAAATTTTTCTATATCAACCACCTTTTGAGGAATTGTCATTGTTTTTTGAAGATTAAAACCCAAAAATGTGTAATATATAACAAAATTTTTAAAACCTAAACCAGTTTTTAAACTTCCACCCAAAAAGTTAAAATTATATGAATTTTTTGCAAAATTTGTTGGAAAAATTAAGTTATTTTCATCATTTTTTATTCCCTCTGAAAAATTTCCAAGTTTAAAAAATTTTGTTTCACCAAAATTTAGCTTTTCCATTTTAGTTCCATCTCCTCAAAGGCATATCTAAAACACTTTTTGGATATTTTATGGCAGAGAGCATTCTTTCAAAATAAGTTTCCCACATATTGGATTCTTTAAACATTCCTCTTTTTAAATAAAACTGTGAAGTGCATCCGGCTGAAAGCACTCTTTCTGTTATTTTATCTTCACTTAAATCTATTGTGTCAGACAAATTTTCACAAAGCTCGGGTTGATAAGTGTAAGTTAATGTATAAGCTCCATTTTCACATTTAAAATATGTTGGATAAGTTGAAAAATGATGACTAATTCCACTGCTATCTTTTATTCTTATAACATCAATAAGTGTTTTGTTTAAGTTGTTATATGAAAAAGTTCCATCTTGAACAACAATGTTTTCATAAGCTTTTAATGGATGATAAACATAAGCTATTGTTTGAATTGCATCATTTAAACAAAAAATCAAATCATTTACAACTTCATTTTGTTCATCTGTTGGATTATCACCATTTTCTGCAAACAAGTTTGTTGTTAAAATATCATCTCTTTTTATATCACTTAAACAAAACTTTAAAACATCTAAAACAATCATTTCTTCTCCTTTTAAGCCCATCTTGTTTTGTAGGCATCATCAAAATTATCTATATTATGGCGACTAGAATAATCAAACATTTCTTTTAATTTCCACTCAGCCATATCTCTTATTTTTTTGTTGTTATCATCTATTATTTTTTGATTATTGTCTTCTATTTCTTGCAATATTTTGTTAAAGCGTTCTCTTCTTGATTTTAATGTTTGCGTTATTGTCCTTGAGTCAAGACTTTTGTTTAAAACAGTTAAGCAATAAGTGTTTTTTTGACTTTTGTTATGAATTTCGAATTTTTGTTTTTTTGTGTTAAAAACAACAAAATAATTGCTATCAATTTCTTTTAGCCTGTTAGAAATATCAAAAACATCTTCTGTTATTTTTATTAGCATAATAACTCCTTTTAAAAATTAAGAAATAACAAGTTTTGCTTGAGCACCTGGTTTTGAACACATAAGCTCAGCATATTTAACAAGTGTTGCAGTGTGCGTTGGATAACCTTCTTTTTGTCTAAGAATTTGACCTTTGTCATTTTCAAGCCATTGCCAATCACCTAGTTGTTCTAATTTGAAATCTTCACTATTTAAGAAATAGAAAGTTTTGCTATCAACAAATTTTTCTGCTATTAGTGGAATTCCATTAAATGTTAATGCAATATATCCACCATTAAGTGTTTGTGTGTCTAAATTTAATTTGTTGTTTGCAAACAAATTTTGAAAGCTAAGCCTTGCATCATAAGAACAACAAATAAAGTTTGGCTGTGAACCAGACTTTTCTTCACAATCATCCAAAACAGCCATAATATCACTTTCGGTTAAGCTTTGAGCTGTCTTTGATATTGGAGTTAAAAAGTTATAACTAGATTTCAAAGCTCCATAAATTGTAGTTATATTGTTATCGAAAATCGCACCCAAGCCAGTAATTTCTTTGTTTTTGCTTCCTTGAATATATAATTTGGTTGTTTTTGTGTTATCGGCCATATCAGCAGTGCAAGCGGTGTCAAAAGTTATCACTTTTGTGTCATAATCCCAATTTGTTATTCTGGCGCTGTGTGAATAAACATCATTAACATAAACATCAACTTTTTGCCCAATCATAATGTTTTTTAAGCTGTCCATAGTAAAGGTGTATCCTCCTGAAGTTACTGCAACACCGCTCCCTAAAAGTCCTGTTCCATTCCCGTATAGCATACGAGCAAAATTAAATTTTGATGCACTTAAAAGCCCTTCCATCTCAGCTGTTAACAAATTCACAAAAGCTCCAGCCTCACCACTTGATGCTCTTAAGGCTTTGTCTGATAACTCTATTGTTCCATAAAGATTTTTTAATGTTGTTTCAAAAAGTAAATAATTATTTCCTTGAGCTGATGGCAAACTTCCTGTTTCAGTTCCCGCACCAATTCCACCATTGATACCAAAAGGAACCAGCTTTTTAACAAGCTTTCCAACAACATCTTGGCTGGTTTTTTCAACACAAGCCAAAAATGGATGAACCTCATTGTTTAGTTGATTTGCAACAACATCTAAATACATTGTTTTTAATGCAGCATTTGCTGAATTTAATGTTACCATAATTTTTCCTCCTAATTTATTCCAGATATTTTGCCTTGCGCACCTGGTTTTGAACACATAAGTTCAGCATATTTAACCAAAGTTGCAACAAAACTTGCATATCCTTGTTTTTGTTTTAAAATTGAACCATCTTCATTTGCAAGCCATTCCCAATCACAAAGCTGGTGAACAGCAAAATCATTTGTGTTTAAAGCATAAAGCGTTCCACTAGGTGCAAACTTATCTCCATACAAAGGAATACCATTAAAACTCAATGCTTTATAACCTCCAGTTATTTCTAAACTTTCAATATTTTTTGTGTATGCTCTCAAAACTGAAGCAAACTTTCTTTTAACAGCATTTGTTGTAACGATGAAATTTATTTTGTTCCCTGAACGCATTTCAACTTCATCCAAAACTGATTGCAATAAGCTTTCATTAAAAGTATCATTTTGCCCCATAGTTTTTAAATAACTTATAAGAAAAGGATAATTTGATTTGTTGACACCATAAATTGAACCACTCTGCGCAAAAATTCCTTCAAGCCCTGTTAGTTCTTCTCCTTTGCTGTTTTGAACATAAATTGTTAAATTGCTTGCTGATGCAACAAAAGTTGTTGTTAATGTTTGGTCAGTGTAAATTGCACTGTTTGCCAAATCTATTGAAGTTATCCTTGCTCCACTTAAAACCAAATTTGAACCATTATAAAAATCAACAACCAAACCTTCAATCAAATTTCTTGTGCTTGAAACAACAATTTTTCCTGAACTTTTGGTGGCAGAAACAACATTTGCCAAAAGTCCGCTTCCATCTCCATAAAGCATACGCCCAAGATTAAATTTTGACGCAGTTAAAAGTCCTTCCATTTCAGCTGTTAACAAATTCACAAAAGCTCCAGCATCATCAACAGAACTTTTCATTGCTTTGTCTGAAATTTCTATTGTTCCATAAAGATTTTTTAATGAACTTGAAAATGTTAAATAAGGATTGCCTTCACTTGATGGCAAAAGTCCACCTTCATCTCCAGCACCCACTCCACCATTAACTCCATAGGGAACCAAACGCTGAACTTCTCTTCCATAAACATCATTTGTTGTTTGTTTAAACTGGTTTAATAAAACATTTGTCTTTGTGTTTAATTGCTCTGAAACCACATCAAGATATAAATCTTTAAGTGCGTTTTGAGCAGTTGTTATTGTTACCATAATTTTCTCCTATTTATTAAATATTTTTCTTGCCAGTTCTTTAACTTCTTCTAAACTTTTTGTTTTTAAAGAATTTTTCATAACTCCACTTGTTCCAGATTTTAAATAAATTGGAGGTGCAAAATCACTGTTATTTATTTGAGATAAATATTCATCTATTATTTCTTTTTTTAGTTTTTCACTTGATTTTAAATGTTTTAAAAATTCTTCATCATTTAAAAGTTGTTCTGGCGCTTTATAATTTTTTTCTAGCCACTTAAGCCAAGCTTTTTCGAGGGGGATATCACTTTTTTGCAATTCCTTGTCCTCAACAACCATTTGAGAAATTTGTTTTAAATAATTTTTTGCCAAAGGATTATTTTCAAAAAAAGTGCTTACTTTTTCATTCCAATCATTTCTTTCCCAATAAGGTTTTTCTTCTTCCAAAATTTTTGTTTGAATATCACCATTTTCTGCATCACTATTTAACTTTTCATTTTCAAGCTTTTTTAAAAGCTGACTCTTTTTTGTGAACTCTTTTTCTAAGTTTTGATATGCGTTTTTAAGTTCATCCAAACTGTTAAATTTTAGATATGAGGAGCCCACATCTTGGGGTTGTTCCTCATTTAATGCTTGTTCTTCACTCATTTTGTTTCACCTTCTTGTTTTGATGTTTTTTGTTCTTCACTTAAATATTTTTTATGCTGATTTATATGCTCAAGCATAATTTGTTTTAGCTCTTTGTTTTGTTTTTCAAGTTTTTCAAAATCAGTTGTGAGCATAAAACTAGAATGAATGTTTATGTGCATTTTGTGATTGTGAATTGACTCCACTGTTGGTTTTTCACCTTTTGTTATAAGAAGTATATTTTCTCTTTTTGCTTTTTGCATTTGAAGCGAATTTTCATCCAAACTTTCTTCCCACAAACCAAAGCCAAGCATATCCAAAATTTTTAAGCGCATTTCATCAGAAAGTTTGCCATCTTCATCATAAAAAATCCCTTCTTTTAATAGGTCTAAAACCATATTTCTTTGTTGAGTTAATGACCTCAAATTTTCTGATTGAGTGTCAAAAACAACTTCATCCGAACTAATGTTTCCTTTGTTCCAATAAAAGAAGTTTGAAACTCCGTTATTTCCAACCAG
>Ga0247611_10002845_pt1 | contig 26806 bp, 25 predicted proteins | sample 177DNAGHGhighgp2_FD_192422 | JGI IMG/M metagenome (GOLD analysis project Ga0247611, IMG submission 192422) | Sheep rumen microbial communities from Palmerston North, Manawatu-Wanganui, New Zealand - 1770 DNA GHGhigh gp2 | ecosystem: Host-associated > Mammals > Digestive system > Stomach > Rumen... | reverse complement strand
CCTCAATAAGTTCATAGTTGACCGTCTGCGTCATGGTGAGGCCGAGGGCCGCCTTGACTAGGCGTTTCAGTACGCACTCGTTGTCCGAGTCTCCCGTGGTCAGGTATATCGGGTCTAGCATGAGCAAGTCGTGTAGCTGGTAGTCGGCCCACTTGTGCAGCTGGGTCGTCCAGTCACGGCTGGAGGTGCGGATGCACTGGGTGAACTGTATGGGGAACTGAAGGAGAGACTTTCTAGTGTCCGGCGAGATAATCTGGACTTTCTTGGTGATTTCAGACTGCAGTGCCTCTATGAGTGCCCGGTCTTCCGGTCGCTTTGTCTTCAGCTCGTTGAGCTTGTAGTTGAGAATTCCAGAAATATGCGCCATTTTTAGCCTCGATTCGCTGTTTTCAGTTTATATCTGTCGGCAAGTGAGAAAAAAACGTGACCATGCCATAAACTGAAATCAAAACAAGCCTATATAAGAGGTAATCTATGGCAACAAAGATGGGTTATGCTCCTGGCGTGCGAATCCAGCTGAAGGACAACTCCGCCTATACGGTGGTGCAAAATCCGAATACTGTCGCCGGTATCGTTGGCTATGCTTCTAAGGGTGAGCTGAACAAGATCATCCCGGTGGCCAATACTGGTGAGCTCGGTACCAAGCTCGGCTTCGGCTACCAGAGCTACAAGTACAACCAGGGTATGTATGCCGCTAACGCCGTTCTCACGACCGGTGGCGAGGTCGAGTTCGTCCGTCCGTACGGCGAGGAAATCAGCCGTACCGACGCATACAAGCGCGACCTGAAAACCGATGCATTCGTCGTGGCCTACGACAAGAACGCTGCTCTGTACTGCGAGGGCGATGACGCCGAATATCCGCGTACGTCCTTCAACGTGAAGCACTTTGCTGCTACCCGTTATAAGACTGACGGCGCAGCCGAGTTTGGTGTGACTCGTAAGATCAACAATATTGCCGAGACTGTTGCCACTGGAAAGAACGTCGATTTCAATGTCGATGCCAGCGAGAACTTCAACGACAGTGCTGCATCTCGTAAGTATGATACTGAACTTCCTAGCACTGATATGGTTATGTTCGCTATCATGAACCGTGACCCGAGTTACGCCAATCGTGCGTACGATAGGTACGAGGTCGTGACGGCTGATAAGCCGGTTGTTTCGGAGGATGGAAAAACCGAGACGATTAAGTGCATGCTGTCGTCTAAGCCGGTTTTCGTTATCGGCGATACAGTGTTCCTTCCGAACACCAGCGCTAAGCTGAACCAGTATGGCAAGAAGGGCACGTCTACGCAGGCCGTTAAGGCGACCGTGGTCGATATTGACGGCAAGGACGTGATTATCGCCGTGGATATTTCTTATGGCACGAATAGTCCGAACGTCATAATCTTCAACGATGCTGACAATGCTATTGCCGACGGCTTCGACTACATGAACATCAAGACGGCTGTTGCCGGTAACACAGTGAAGAACTTTGCTTCGATTAAGTTCGGTGTTGACGATACTAAGCCGAGCGAGATTGTCAAAGACGGTACGCTGATTACGTTCCGTGACAAGACCGGTTCTGAGTTCTATGTGCGTCTGGCCAATGGAAAGTCGCCGTTTGGTACTACGGCTATTGACTTGACTACCGGTGAAGACGGAAACGTGAGCTTCACGTTGAAGGATGCCGATGTGTATGTTCTCCCTGGAGATGTGCTGAAGCTGACTGCTGGTGACGAGTCTACTCTGTTCACTGTCAAGATGCTTGAAAAGCCAACAACTGGTAATGATATCACCGTGATCGGTTCAATCGCCGATGAGTTCACTGCGGAATCCGCTGTCATCACGTTCGATACCATGTCCAAGGATTACGACGCATACTCGGTATCCGTTTCTGGTATTACTGAGTCCAAGAATAATAATTGGGCGTATATTGCCGGCTGTGTTGCCGATGCATTGCAGTCTGCCAAGAAATATAGCCGCATCGCGTTTACGAACGATATTTTGACATATACCGAAGAGGAAGAAGGTGCTGCGGATAAGGTTGGCAATGTGCATATCGATGGCGCTGTCATCAAGGTTGACCCGAGTGCTTCGTATGACTACTCTATTGGTGACTTGGTCGCTATCGTGCGTAATGACAATGAGTTCGATAGCATTGATGATGCGAAGAAGGTTGCCTTTGACAAGAAGCTTTACACCATTACTGCAATCAATCCGATGGCCGGATTGATTACGGTCAATAACGAGGTGTCAATCGAGGCTGGTACCGAAAAGTTCTCGTATCAGTTGTTGAATGTAAGCACCACGAATGCAACTGCATATGTGGCTCAGAGCACGTATCTAACGGAAGAAACTCAGTCTGGTACCAATATTGAGGTCAAGGTGCAGTCCGGTACGGAAACGAAAACATCGGATCCGATAAGTAACGTGATTGTGACGAAGACTGATGAACAGTATACGATATCCAAGAATGGTTTCGACCACGCTGCTGTTGATACTGATATTACTCTGACTGGTGATAGCACGACGAATACATTTACTGTTACTGAGGTATCCGGTGATTATCTAATCGGTACTCTGACTACTCCGTTTGCTGAGGATACAACCGAAGAACAATTTGATAGCGCTACTTACAAGTATGAGAGCCCGATATATACCCGGTATATTGACAACGCAACGTTTGTGGCTAACGCTGGTGTTGGTAAAGAAATCCAGTTGAAGAAAGGTAGTGCTACCGATACTTTCCGTGTCGCGAATGTTCAAGACGGTATCTTGTATGAAGAGACTAAGCCAGGAACGGTTGAAGCGAATACGTATGATAATGCCTCGTACACGTATAACGTGGTCAACGACTTCGCTGACTTGTACTTGATGTCTAGCTATAGCATGTACGTTAGCAAGCTCGACCAGCGTTATCCGACGTTTGGTGACAAGGAAGAGAAGTATGCGATTCATACCGGCATAGAGTTCCTTAACGATGAAGGGTCTACGTTCAGCTGGATGGTGGACAAGTCCCCGACCGTTCTGGCCGATTCCGATATAGGTGCCAGCTTCTTGGCGCTCGGTCTCGCTACGGCCAGCTACATTGACGTCAACTTCGACGGAAATCCGGAGCAAGCGTTTACGCTGACTGACGAGGGTATCGAGATTGCACGTATGTTCATGGCAATTCGTTACCGTTTCAACGGAAGGCTCTACGAGTTCGAGGGTACTATCGTTGACTACAACCTTAACGGTCGACAGCTTGGCATCAAGGAAGCCGCCGAGTATGAGCTCGACAATAGCGGCCTGGAATTCGTACTGAACGACTCCGGCGTGCTTGACTACTTCCTTGAGAACAACTCTTATGACCTCTCGCAGACTATCCAGAACGGTATGCTCAACGGCAGCTATACTGCGATTGCCTACAACGAGAGCGACCCGGCTATCGTCAATGACGCTGTGTGGACTTATGACCCGCAGAACAACAATAGCGGTAGTACGCTTTCTACGGTCTGGAGCCTGTTCGTGAACAAGGACGGTTCCGATGTCGACATGCTCGTCGCTGCCGGTATGGCCATCAACTCTCCGTTCACTAAGAAGAACGAGACGCTGAATACCCAGGTCATGCAGGCGATGATTAACGTGTGCGAAAACCGCAAGGATTGCTTCTGTCTCTTTGACGGTGTGTATGAACCTGAAATTGATAAGGCTGTCAAGAAGATGATTAGCGCCGGCCATCTGTCGCTCGGTCGCTGGGGCTTCCTCTATGACGGTCGTGGCGTGTTCCAGGATTCACTCTACACGCAGAGTCAAGCTGACGTTATGAAGTCTGTCCAGCTTGCCGCTATCATCACGGCCAACCGCCAGTCCGGTATCTTCTGGATTCCGGCTGCTGGCGACGAGGCTTACGTTCCGGCTGCTTGGGGTACAAAGGAACGCTTCACGCGTACCTACAGCTCCGAGGACAAGAACTGTGACCACGCCAAGCTCAGCGACATCCATGTCAATGCGACCCGCGTCAACAAGGATGGCATCCGTATTTGGGGCGACTGGACTCTCCAGATGGAAGATACAGCGTTCAACCAGATGCACGTCACCATGCTTGTGGCCGGCATTCACAAGATGTTCTACAAGTACCTTGACCACAAGGTATTCAAGCTCAACACGACTATTCTCCGTGCCCAGATTACTTCGGACCTCCAGGATAAGCTGAACCTTATCATCCGTCAGAATCCTCCTGGACTTATCAACGGTAAGGTCATCTGTGACGATACCAACAATACGCAAGAACTCATCGACCAGAACTTCTTGATTGTAGACTTGAAGCTTCTGCCGCCGAAGTCCACTCGTTGGATTATCCTCCGTACCTCCGTTGAGTCTACGAAGAACGGTAAGAACATCACCACGACCATCGTGTCGGAGTAATAAAGGAGGTGTGTAATTATGGCTCTCAGTGAAGAACAGAAGAAGAAGGTGTTCTACGCCAGTGCGATTGACCACCTCGTTGACCCTCAACGTAGTACCCGTTGGCGTCTCATCGTCCCGTCGGATATCTTCCGCCTGGTCGGTGTGAACTGCACCAACGGTGTCCATTTTGGCAAGGAAGGCGGTGCCGACGAGTTCGCCCTTCATGTCCAGAGTGGCGCTAAGGTTCCGGCCATCAGTACTAAGGACGCTTCCGTCAAGTACATGGGATTCGATAAGTATTTCCCCGTTCAGCAAGAAGGCCTGGCCGGCACGATTACCGTCAAGTGCTTGCTCTTGGAAGACATGCGTGCCCTCGAGATGATGGCCGCCTGGAACCAGACTTGCTTCAACCAGGGTATTCTCTCCAATACCGGTACCAACGACGCTATCCACGAATCTGACCGTATTGCCCAGGAAGGTAACAACAAGATCTACCTCGGCCTCGGCCAGCAAGAGAACCACAACAACCCGTATGCCGGTTTGTTGAGGAACGCGTCCATCCGTCTGGAACTGTACGACTGGATGTACGGTAACGTTACGCTTTCCGTGTTGCTTGTCAACGCATGGCCGAAGAAGGTGGATGCCTCCACGTTCAGCCTCGACTATACGGATGCCAAGCTCGGCACGTTCGACGTGACTTTCCGTTACGACAGGTTCAACTTGTACATCCCGCCGACCTACAAGGTCATCTAGTCTTGGACTGGAAAAAATGTGAAAAACGGCTCCGAAAGGGGCCGTTTTTTTGTGATTTGCAATTCAAATTGTTCTAAACTATTTTTTCCCCGATGGAATAAAATGGAGTATTATGCTCAAAACTAGCGAATTACGTGCGAATGTCACTAACGAGCAGATCAAGAAGCTCCGTGACTTCATGATGTTTTATCTGGACAGTACTGACGACGAGGGAAAAATTAGTCTTGACAAGATTTTGAACAATGCCACCTATAACATGGGCGAGGCCGCTGCCGAGATTTGTGGGCTGATTTTCCAGGAAAAGCTCAAGATGGAGAAGTACGAGGACGAGTACCGTCGCAAGAAGCGTGAGGTCTACGAGGCCACGATGAATACCAGATATGCCTGGTCTCCTACTTCGGAAGGCGTCAAGATTATGGTGGAGGGCGACGAGGAACTGTCTAAAATCAAGCACAACATGGAGAAGCAGAGGCTCTATATCGAGTTTCTCACGCAGTGCCAGGAAGCCATCCGGTATTATCCGAGGAATGCGAAGGCTTTGGTGGACGTGGCGTCCTACGGTAAGGAAATAGGTCAGTTGCTATGAGTGAAGTTAATCCGGATCAGTTTTTCAATTTGGACGAGGCCAGCAAGGAGGCCGAGGATAACGTGTATGCCGAGTTTGAGCAGACGCTCAATCTTCCTGTGGGTTCCACGAAGGAGGCCATTGCGGCGTCCAAGGACTTGATTTCCAAGACCAAGGCTTTGTCAGTGCAGGCGAGCATGCTGGAGTTCAAGGAAAACAGCATTGACAATATCGACGCCGAGGAAATCGACGACGAGGTTCTGAAGAAGGACCGCGCACGTATTCGCAAGGAGGCGCACGAGCTGTACGACATGGGCAAGAATATGCTCACGTACATGTATGACCAGGTCAAGTCCCAGATTGACCCGGACGACAAGATGTGGGCTTCTATGGCCAATATGATCTCGTCCGTCACTAAGTCGCTGAATGACCTCAACAAGATGACGAAGGAGTTCCGAGAGGAGAATGACAAGTACATCGAGAAGAAGGTTCAGTCTGGAGAGATTGATGCCGCCGAGCAGGAGTTTGACTTCAGTCCGGAGCAGGCCAACCGTATTATCGCGTCGTGGACGAAGCAGAACGAGTCCAATATTCTCGACCAGGTTAAGCAAGAGGTGGAAGACCGCGAGAAGGCCCGTATCGGCGTAGAGACGAAGCAGATAGAAAACAAGGCGGAGTCATAATGAAGATTGGTATTGTAGGTGACCTTCACTTGGGTATGACTACCACGAAGGCGCCGATAACGAACGCTATTGTGAAGGGACAGCATGCCTTGATAGATGCAATGCTGGCCGATTTTGAGGAACGCGGAATAACGGACGTGGTATTCGTCGGTGATGTGTTTGATAACCGCCGGTTTGTTGCCAGTGAGGTGCTGGATTATGCATACCGTCTGTTTTCCGAGCGGATGGCATCGTTCAACTGCTACGTGATTGCCGGTAACCATGACTTGCTGTACGACAACAGTTCGGACGTCTGTCAGATTCGTGTGTTGGATAAGTTGCCCAACGTTCATCTGTATATTGACACGGTGGTTATGGAGCATATAGGTTCCAAGAAGTGGTTTTTCGTGCCGTGGGTTCCGGCGGATAAGGTTGACAAAGTAAACAAGTGGCTCGTGAAGGCGTCTCGTGGAAATATTGACGATACCGTCATCGTTGGCCATTTTGACATGATTGGCGTCCAGATGGAGGCCAAGACGGTATCTACCGCCGGTTTTGATCCTAAGCGTTTCCTCAACGCCGCTAAGTTGACTATCAGCGGACATTACCATTGCCGTTCCGAATACTCCGACGGCAACAGCCTAGTGTGCTATGTTGGCACCCCGTACCAGATGTCGTTCGGTCACGTGGGCGTACCGGCTGGTTACCACGTATATGATGACGATACCGGTGAATTGGAGTTCATTGAGAATATGGTATCTCCCCGGTTCGTTGACGTTCGTGACGACGCTATTGATGAGGTTGAGATGCTTGATAACTGTATAGTACGGTACTATGCGGACAAGAACCGTACTTATGACGAGGCGGCTGAACTCAAGGGTCGCGTGGTTGATAAGCATCCGATATACATAGATACGGTTCCTTGTGGCGAAGACCCGGTAGACGAGGATGACGTAGACGCCCCGAAGACCGAGGAGGAGGCGCGTCAGATAATGACTACGGACTCTATCGGCATGGCTCGTATGTATCTCGAACGCCATCCGGAGATACTGCCGGAACTGTCGTCCGGTGAGGATGCTAAGGATGTCGCCATTGAGTATATCAAGGAGTATGACTCCAAAATCAAATAAAGAACTAATTTAAAGTAAAAGTGAACTTTACTAAGGGATTTCACATGGATTTCCAGAAACAGATTGACGAACGTATCAAGGACATTCTAAGCAAGAAGCTCGAATTCCATATCTTGCTCGTTTCGGACGGTACGTCCAGGCTGTCGCCACTTCGTGGGCACACTGCGCTGGAGTATTTCAAGAACGTGTACCGCACGATGGCCGAGGTTACGCTGACCACCATGACTAGCGCAGGCTTCCTCCGCGAGGAACCGGATTTGTCGAAGTACAACGTACTGTGGATCGACAACGTGACCAACCCGAAGTTCCTTCATGTAGTCAGCGACCGTATCGCTGATTATGAGGACGTCATCTGCGGTAAGCTGGCGATGCCTGAAGGTATCTCCGACGAGGACGCTGAGAAGCTGTTCAATCAGCGCCGTACTCTGCGTAACTTGAGCCTTCGTGTCATCTATGCTCTGGACGAGTTCGTGTGGCACGCACCGGCGGGTCGCCAAGTGAATATGTTTACCGCCCGTATGGTGGAAGATGCGATGATTATCGCCGACGAGGTAGTGGTACCTACTGCCGACATGATGGCGACTATGAAGTCTGTCGGACTGGTTCCGCCTGATAAGGACGTGGTTGTAATCAATACGTTCGTGAACGATCTCATGTACCCGATTCACCGTATCAATGACCGTGCATCTCACTACGCTACGTCTATCCGTCGTCCGAAGATCCTCATCAAGGGAACTACCATTCCGTCCAATGTGCAGAAGTTCATGTTGCTGGATAAGGTGACTACGGACTACAAGATTACTGTGTGCTCCGTTGGCGAACTCAGCAAGACGCTGTATGCAAAGATGCGCCAGACGCCGGACGGTTCCGAACCGGAAATCACACTATCCAGCACTGGGCTAGCCCGGTTGTTGACTACAACAACTTTGCCCAGACGATGGCCATTGAACGTGACGTGGGATTTGACTTTGTCATCACATGCGTTCCGGACGATATCGAGAACGACCCGTACGAACTGTCCAATGCTGACACGGACAACATTCTCGCGGTTGCCGAAGGTGCTGTTACGATTGCCGGCGTGAAGGACGCCGGGTTTACCGCCAACGACCATATCTGTGTGGCGTCTGGACTGGTATTCGGTTCAAAGTCTACACCGGAAGAAATTAAGGCTCTGATTGAGAAATGGCGCATCTGTGTCAACTGGGACGAGGCTTACAAGAAACAGCGTAAGCTGTTGACGGAGAAGACTATCTCGTCTGAACGTATTATCGGCGGTTTCTTCCATGCGATGCTTGGTCGTAGTTTGTCTGACGCCTATGCGGCTCGTTTGAAGGAATCTGTCAAGAAGGAAACCGGAAAATGAGCTTCTGGGTCGTAAAGTACGACGTAATGAGCTTGCAGAAGGGTGCTAACTACCACAATTTGGAGGTGGCTAGCCCCTTTTTTATGCGTCCCAGTTACGGCGACCGTGAAGTGGCCGAGAAGAAGGCCGAGGAACTATCAAAAACTGCCGGTGGCGAGGAAGTAGAAATCGTACTGGCTAACGAAAAGAACTATAAGGGGCCGAGATATGTCTATCGTATTGCCGAGGACAATCTTCCCCCAGAACAAGTAGAGGTACCTGATGGCGAAGAAGCAGTTTGTCCAGAAACCCCAGCAGCCCAGTGAGGCGCCGGTATACGATGCTCAGACAATGGCGTTTATCGAGGGCGCTAAAAAACAGATGGCAGTAAACCACGGTCTCGCGCTTGATCGCGACCCAGCCGAGGTTATGAGGGAAAACAATTCGGCAATACATGATGCTGCTAGGGCTATTACCAAGAAACGTGGAATGGTGAAGCAGACTCTTCCCGGTGCAGTGAAGAAGCCTGCGCAAGAAATGCCGGCCGTTCAGCCATTGGTTCAACAGCCAGTACCTCCGGCGGTTCCGCAGCCAGTACAGCAGCCGGCCAATGCATTGACTGATGCCGCAATGGCCACGATGGGCTATGATGCCTTGATGAAACAAGCGATGTATGCACAGCCGGAGCCGGAACCTGAACCGGAAGAGATTGAGACTGAACCGGAGACTATGACTGAACTAGACCAAGTGCAGATGGTTCAGCCAACCGTAGTCCAGGAAGCGCAGTATGTTCCGCCTTCTCAACCTCCGGCGCAGAAACAGCAAGTCGTTGTCCAGCAACAACCTAGACAGCCGGCACTGCAGTCGTCGCAGTTTCCTCGTACCGAGGTGACTAACTTTACTGACGTGCGCGGTTTGCCGTCCGAAGGACTTCTGTATGAGTCTACCATTTTCGGTCAGTCTTTGACGTTCATGGATATTCTTATGATGAACAACATGGACGGCGAGAATACGAACGACACAATTAATACGTTGTTTGATAGGCGCTTCCGTGGCGGATGGAACGACGGATTTAATGCTGAAAACCTTCTCCAGTGTGACGAGGCGTTCCTTATGCACTGGCTACGTGCGTCTACCATTGACGACCCTCTGCCGTATGTTCCTCCTTCAGACAAGTGGGAGCCGTATACATGTCCGTCATGTGGAAAGTCTGCTACCAAGGCTGAAGACTATGCTGGCTTGGATATTCGTTTCAACAACCTTGATTTCAAGATACACGGCGACCTTCACAGTATCCTTGCGAAGCATGTGAATGGGTGCTACTCGTTCGAGTTGGAAGACCAGCGCCAGTGCGACGTGTATCTGCGCCGTAGGTATCATGCTCGTATGATCAACGAGGCTGTGACCCAGTACAAAAAGGATACCGGAGAAGATATGTCCATGATGATGCAGTTCATCCTGTCTACGGCTGTAGTGGTCGAGATTGAGGGGATGGAGGGCATTGTCGACAAGCTGAACTATATTGGCGGATTGAGCTACAAGAGCGCGAAGCGGTTCTTGACCGAGGTGAACGATGCCTCATTGGTGACTGATATTACGGCAAAGGTTGTTTGTCCGTTCTGTCACAAGGAGGTTACCATTCCCTATCCCTTTCGTCTCGACTTCTATCTTTCCAGTCTATGATTATAAGGACTTAATCCAGTGCAAGTGTCTGGTCTCGGACATGACGAGCAATACGTTCAATGACTGTGACCAGATGTTCTTCTCCGAGTTCAAGCAACTAGTTGATTATTCTATTGAAAAATTCAACGCGATGAACTCTACCGAGGATGACGGTACTTCTACTGAGCTGGATATGATGCCAAGAATGGTATAAGCCGGTTTAACCGGCTTTTTCTGTGCCGTCAAACCGATAAACTATGCATTGTATTAGTGTATAGTGGTTTATGGCTCAGCAGAACACAACTATATCGGTGGCAGATATCAGCAAGCTGGTCACCAGTAGTATCTCGGAGGGCTTCCAGGAGCTGTTTAGGCAGCAAGCCGAAACACAGGTTGCAGCCGAGCGGTCTTCGTCAATGCTACAGCAGCACGCCGCTCAAGGTGGTTCTACTGGTCAGCCGAAGACGGCGTTCGAATCCGAAATGACGGAAAAGACCGACATGATACGCGATAACATGTCGCGTATTACCGATGAATTCGCCCAGATGAGAGAGTCTTTGCATTTGATGGAGGACTCGGCTAAAAAGCAGAGTGAGAAAAGTGACTGGCTTGAATCTTATTCCAAGATAGTCAATCAGGTGACCGCTGGTGCCGATAATGCAATGGGCTCCGTTGATAACAGCGTATATAAGTCCGTTAGGCAGTTCTTGAGTGCGGCTGACGGAGCCGACGCCAAAGACAGTCCTATTTTGAATATTGCTTCCAAGTTGATGAATGTCGACAGCAAGGAAGAGCCTGAGAGCAAGAATACAGTAGAAAATGACCGAAAGGCCCGTGTAGAGGAAGAGGACATGCTTTACAAGCAAGAGGCTCGTCCGGTGATGGGCAAGCTTAGTAAGGCAATCGACAAGTTCATGGAGATGCAAGAGACCAGTAGCGGTTCTGTTGATGGATCGCCGACTGGTATGAGTCTTGGTAATATATTGGCTGGTCTTGTTGCGGCTTTGGGTGCCGGTATAGGCGGATTTGCATTTGGGTATATTAAGCGGTTTGCTTCTGCGTGGAAAGATATTGGTAAGGAACTTGGCCAGAAATTCAGTAAGCTGGGCAAGGATGTGAAGGCTTGGTTCAAGGACACTACGGTAGGCAAGAAACTTGCACAGTGGAAGACGTCAATGTCCGAGGCGATTTCTACTGGAATTTCGAAGCTGGGTGAATTGAAGAAAGCTTTCACTACGAAGATTTCAGATATTAGTGCGTCTATTTCGAAGTCTATTTCTAGCTGGAAGAAGGCTGCGTCCGAGTCAAAGATAGGCAAGGCAGCCAGTGCTATCGGCAACCTTGCCAAGAAAGCTGGTTCGGGTCTCTTAGGGATGGCCAAGAATATTGGCCAGAAATACGTTTCTGCCGTGAAAAAGGCCGGCGAGTTGACTATGAAGGGTGCTAAGGCAGCCGGAAAGTTTATCGCGAATACCGGACCGGTGAGTACTGCCATTAAGGTAGGCAAGAAGGTGGCCCCTCTAGCCGCCAAGGTAGGTGCAAAGGTTCCACAGCTCCAAGCGATTGCGGGTGCCGTAGATACTGCGGTCAACGTATACAAGGCGGCGAAGGCCGGCGCAAGCATGAAGGAACTTCGCGACATGACAATCGCGGGAACTGTTGACGCTGTTGCCGATATCTTGATGGTGCCGGAGATCATGAACGCAGCGCAAGGTGCTATTGATGCAGCTGTGAAAGGCAAGGGCTTCAAGGATATCGTGAAGGGCGCCGGGTCCGGATTTATTAAGGGACGTGACGCGAATGAGATTTCGCTGGGTACTGCTGCCGTAGCGAAGACAAGGAACGCGCTCGGCATTGGCGACGAGGGCACGCGTAGGCTGGCCGCTGCGTATAATAGAGGCGATGGCTACAAGGAAGCTGGTTATGAGACGGTTAGTGGTGCTGCTGGTGGTTTTGGCCACTCTGCCGCCCTGTATAGGCCGACTGCGAACGTTGCGGATAATATGCCAGACACTGGAAATCGTGTAAGCGAGTCCGATAAGATGGAAGCGACTAAGAATATGATGACGGATGCGGTCAAGGCGGCGTACTTGAGCCAGGAAGTTCAAGAGGCCAACGCTAGGAACGCCAAGGAAACCGGTTCCGCAATTAACGGAACACTGTTCGGGGGTTAGTCTATGGCTACTGGATACGAGAAATATGTACAGCGCGTAGGCCATACTACGAAGCACATGAGCAAGCGTCTTCCGAAGCCTAACGTATGCCGTATAGAGGTTATGGATGGCCCAGCGCGTCAGGCGTATATGGGTGGCTTCCAGAGCACTATTGATGCTTTCCGGTCTACTATGCTTGAAAAGATTGCTGAGAACGGTAAGTACGACTTGTATGAGCCGTTCTATGGAATTCTTGATACTCCCACTGGTAACGGACCGTCATTTAAGGTAACAGCGCAGTGGACGACTCCTTCGTCTAACAAGAGTGGATTCGCTCGTATGAGTTCGCTATTGACTGGTAGTGGTGGCAAGTCTGGTTTGCTTGGTGCAATTCCTATTGTTGGACAAGGATTATCTTTCCATGCGACCAACTTACTGGATAACGTAGAGGCGCTTGCCCAGCATGGAATGGAACTGTCTGGCGTGAACAACAATACGACCGGTAGCATGACTATCAAGAAGTTTACCAAGGGCGAGATAACAGCCTCTATTCCTCTAAAGTTCAAGTGGTATCTTCCGGAACAGGAGGATATGTGTCGCATGTCTTTGAAACGGCTAGTCATGATGACTTATGTCCGTCCGATGGATATGAGGGGTGCAGAGATTGTTAATGAGACGATTAACGGTATTATGAACGCTGGCGGCACGCTCAAGGAGGGTTTGACTAAACTCAGCGAAGGAATTACGTCATCGGTTTCTGATGTTGCGAACACGGCAAGGGGTGCTGTTGGGGAAAGCTCGGTTGCCGGTCAGATGATTGATCAAGCCGGTACTGGCGCTGGAATGATAGGTTCTATGGTGAGCGAGGGATTGTCTCAGCTTGGTGGACTTGCAACAAGTGTATCCAACAGTAGTGTCGTACAAGGTGTTGCCAATGTTGCGAAGAGTGTTGCTGGTGCCGGTATAGATACATATAATTCACTTAACTCGTTCTTCGGTGGCGAGATTGTGGCCAACCCACTTCCGGTGCGAGTAAGCATCGGACATTACCTGGACTTGGAGCCGATGGTGATTGATAGTGTTAATATTAGCGCTAGTACTGAACAGTTTGTTTCTGCTGATGGTACGCATCTTCCTGTATTCATGATGGCCGATGTTCAAGTGTCCTACTGGATGCAGCCGGGTCCGACCAAGGACTTCATCTCTATACTTGGTAACGAGGTGTTTGGTGAGTATGTCGACCGTCCGGACATTGGGGCTGTCGGCAAGAACAAGACAGACGGTAGCGTTCGCAAGAACAACAACCCGAACAAGAACAAGAAACGGTAGGTGAAGTATGGCTAAGGAAAAGTTTCCGCGAATTCGAGACGACAGTTTTAGCTATGCTGGCATGTTCCATATACCTATGGTACAGAACGGACGGCTTGACCGTGTGATTGGCGACATGTACGGTACTCCTACCATGTACAAGGCGTTCGCTGCCATTAACCGTATGCGTAATCCGATGGCATTGCGTGGCACTATCCGTCCAGTAGATGAAAGCATCCGTAATGAGCTAATTTTGAAGGGGTATTCCGGTACTGAATTGGAAGACGAGTTCAAGAAGGCCAAGGAGGCCGTCGTACTTGGCGACCTTGACTGGATGGGCTACAACGAGCCGTTCAGCGGCATGATAACCGAGGCGCAAGGAGACTTGAACTATCTTCTGCCGTCGCCCGATAGCGTCGTGGCTTGGTATAAGGAATACAACGACTTGAAGGAAATTAAAGAGGAAGATAATTAATGGCGAACCGCGTAGGCACAAGCTTTAGCATCACGATGGCGCTAAATGGGCGTGTATTTGACGCGTCCACGGTTAGCGACATGGACATGCTTATCCCGATGAACGGCTTGCCGACCGGCACGTTTACTGTACTTGTGACCAACGTGCCGGACTATAAGGTCGAGAGTGGTTGCTATGGAACATTTATGTTCTTGAATACCGGGTATCCGAAGCTTGACGGCAAGGGATTTTCGTTCTTCGTGATTAACGCGATACAGACTACGGTGAACGAGGCGACGACCAAGCTGTCTATCACATGGCGATGTGCGACAGAGGAGTCAATGAAGCGCAAGACGATGGCTATTACCGGCACTAGCTTGGATGCCATGATTGACGTACTGAAGTCATACGAGACCCCTGTACCTTACCAGAACAATATCATGGCCAATGCGTCTGACTTGACAGACACCATGACGTGGAGATATGTCAACTCCAATCTCGAGGACATGCTTTCCTTTACTGTGGAGCATTCCGCAATGAACGGCGATTACTTGTTCTGGACGTTTGACGAGGTGCAGCAGAAAATCGTATTTTCATCGCTGGGGGTATCAAAGAAGACAAGTAAGCCGCAGGCGCTTATCTATTCCCAGAACGCGTTGGCATCTACGAACAACGTTATGTTCACTGACTCCAACTCAGGTAGCCAGCTATGGCTATACGCATACGAGGAACGCTCGAACAAGCAAGGCGAGCGACTGGAGGACACGTTCCCGAACATTGTGTTCTCGAATATCACTTCTGACGGCAAGGCTGACGTCAGTAAGTGTGGTGGAGATTGCTTTGACAGGGTCGTTACTAGTTACGGAGCCAAGTCCGGCAAGGCTGCCCGCGACGAGTACGGAGTGACTGACGAAAAGGCTGTATATGGCCACTTGATGATGGTTGACTATTTTCCGTTGAATACGCACAAGTCTTATTCGATAGCGTCCATGCTGCGCAAGCGAATCATGTCCGAGTATTCCAAGCTGATGACAATAGGTATCTATAATAGTATCGGTCCGGCCGTAGGTTCTCGAGTGTACGTACGTGCGCTGTATGTGACCAAGAACGGAGGCAATGCCGGTACTGACATGAACTATACTGACGAGTATATAGTTCTTGGCAAGAAGATACATAAGGAAGGCACTACGCAAGCTGGTGCTCTTGGAAATACGGTGGGAAACGATTCTGCCGAGTATGTCACCATACTTATGCTGGGGTCCAGCAATCACGGAACGGAAGGGTACAAGCCGGCTATGACGCAGCTGAAGAACATTGCTGATGCGTGCAAGGTTGAGGCCGAGAAGAGGTAGGTATGTTTGGTACTTTGCCCGACAAGGACTATATTTGTCAAGTTGTTGGCGGTAGCAACGACACGATGCATCGTGGCGCCGTTCGTGTCAAGATTTTGGGCTTGACGAATGAATTTGATGACGAAGACCAGCCGTATGTATATCCGGCATTGACGTCCGGACTGCAGCAGGTGCCACAGATTGGATATTATTTGCGTGTCCGCTTCATGAATGGCGACATACATTGTGGATACTACTATGGCATGTCGGCTACACCGAACTACTTGCCTGGTGATTATGCCGAGTACTATCCTGACGTCGCTGTGGCCAACTTGGGCGAGGACGGATTCTTCTATACGCATAATAGGAAGACTCACATCACTAATATCGAGAATCCGGGAAATAATACCACTCTGGTATGGGATGCGTCGGGCTTTGTGACGTACGAGTCCGCGACTGCGGCGGGTGCCGGCATGGGTGCAAAGCATGGTTCCGGCGATAATGTACAGCACGTGTTGACCGAGGGGACTATTGATATTTTCACCTGTATGCCGGTAGGACATAACCGGACGATGACCGGTATAGGCCAAGGCAGTGAGTATTTGGGAATATCGCATATTTCGCAGGCCACTATCGACGCGTTTCGCAGTGGCGAGCAGAAACAGCCGGAAGAACCGCCGGCGGACACGGTTACGGATGCAGATATTCCGAAGATGGATATCATTGACGCTGATGGCGAGGTTGTGCGTACTGTGCAGCTTGATGCTACGGACAAGATGATAGCCCGTACGGGAAAGCAAGTCCGTCGGATAATTGTTTGTCATTCCGAGGGAGAATGCTTCCCGATTATGGCAGAGAAGTTCAGCACGACGACTAGCAATGCCCATTATCTGGTAGGCCGTGTGGACGGCGATGCGGAAATTCTGTCAGATGTAGACGGAAACAAGGCCCGGCTGAAGAATTCCGGGTTCTACCAGTTTGTCGAGCTGTCTAACGACTGCGGTATGTTCGGCGAGTATACCATTGACGGTAATAAGGCGAACGTTGACGCCGTTGTTATCATGCTCATTGGTTCTGCTACTGGCGACTTTACGTCGTTCCAGCGAGAAATCGTGGATAAACTTGTGGTACATATACGGACTACCTATAAGAATAAGGACATTCCTGTATATGTACCGGATGACTTTGATATTCCTAGCTTGACGCAGTCGATGAAGAACTTTAGTGTGGATGTGTACTGATTATGGCAGTGAAGAACGGATGCGCGAAGATTACTAATATCGCCGAGGAGAGAAAGGCCGGCGATAACGGTGCCGTCGTATCTGACAAGACCTCGTCCAATTCGTCTACCCAGACACCGAAGCCGTCATTCATGACTACGGTGGACAGTGCGGTAAATACGTTTACCGGTGCTGTAGAGCAAGTGGCGTCTGCATTTGACGTGGGAACCAGGCAGCTGAATGCAGTGGACTGTTCTGACATGCTGTTCGACTTTATCAAGGAGAACGTCCCGTTGTTCGGTATGGCTAGTGCCGGACTGACGTCCCTTAGTAATGCGATGAACGGAATTACGTCTGGTGCATCGATCAGCAAGCTGATACAAGGCCCGGACTTTGTTAAGAACATTTGTAACTTTATAGAGAACTGGGGAGGTATGATTGACGGCTGGCTCGACATAGCTGTCAAGGCCGCCATGGCGCTGTATACAAAGATTGATGCTGCACGTACTCGTTTCGAGGAGGCGACGTTGTCTCTGACGGAGGCTGTACGCGCATGTATCCTTGATGTTTTCAATGCTATACGAGATAAGATTTTCCAGACGATTAATTTCAGTGTGTCTATCAACTGGGACGCCTTGCTGGGCTACATGGACGGATGTCCGTGTATATGCAAGATCATAGCCAAGTTGACCGGATGTACAGAGAATGACGACGGCGTTGATATTACGACGAATCCGGCCGCTGTCAAGTACTGTATCGAACAGAAGTTTAAGTTCCTCACTCCGGTTGAACTTAGCTTGGCGATAGATAACTTGCTGACTAAGTATGTGCGCCAGTATATCGAGATGGTTTTCAATTATCTCGAGTCTTGGATTGTCTATGTATTTAATTTCCTTATCAAGCCGTTGCGCGCTCTTATGAAGGCGTATGTTAACCTTCTCCGGTCTAAGATGAACGTAACCGTGTTCATTAAGGGTCTCGGACCGTTCGAGTGCCTGTTCGTATACTCGAAGGAGTACGAGAATGGTGACGAGTATCTGGGAATGTCCGTAATCGATATGATTAACACGTATCGAGGCTGGATTAAGTGTCTGGAGCTGGCATGCCCGTCACTTTCCGAGAAAATCAAGAACAAGACGAAGCAGCTATACAAGGACCTGCGACTTGACGACAAGTACTGGCGTCGGGTCATGGAGGCCGATATATATACTTGCTGCTTAGCGGTGGACCTGGATGGCATGACGCCGAAAGAAAGCGTGCTGAGGCAACTCTACAGCGAATCTCCGTGGGATGTGCTGATGTCGCTGTTCAAGAAGACCAAGAACAAGGGTGACGATACGTCTCCGGAAGAGGAGGAGGCCGAGGAATACGAGGTCAATCGTCCGGTAACTGCGGCTGACATGATGCCTTCGTACGACAATCAGGAGCCTAGCCCAATCATAGAGGCGATCAAGTTTACTTATGCGCCGGAAACCGAGAATGCCATCAACGTAGGCCGCAAGCCGATATCGTCAGGAGACGAGCAGATTCTGCAGAGTATTGGCGACAGCATGGTCGCTGGCAGTAAGGAGGACTCCTACTATGTTGAGAAGTTCTACCAGCTGATAAGGTTCAGCAACAAGTATGCGACCAGTAAGTCATACGTGACCCATATGAGCGAGGTGCTCGCGAATATAGAGCGTCCTGGCTCCGATTATGCGACTAACGTAGAAAACCCGCGTGGGTCCGGAACGGATATCCGCAAGCCGGATTTCCTCCAGTCAGACGCCGAGGATATCCGCGTGGAACCGTCCTACGTGCTTGTAAGCGAATTTGACAGATCACGCTCGGAACGGATTGCGAACTTCCGGTTTACTGAGCAGAAGCCTGATGAGCCGCTTGACGCATACTACGTCCGCATGTATGCCGAGTCGTTGGCATAGGGGGCGCTTATGGCCAGGAACAACTACTATACCGGCTGTCATAAGGGTAGGTACAACCTCATCCATCCGGAGAAGTACATGCCGAATATCCCGTTGCCATATTACAAGTCAAACTGGGAACGGAACATGTTCTTTGTGTGCGACACGAACCCGAGAATTACGTTCTGGGCGTACGAGCCTAAGATATTCGAGATTCCTTACATGTCGCCAAAATATGGCCGTGTATCCATATATCATCCAGACATCTACCTGGAATGCATGCCGGACGGTGCCGACAAGGTTTCCCGGTGGCTAATAGAGGTCAAGCCGACGTCGTATTCGGTACAGCCGAAGGTTCCACTGCCGCCGAAGGCCGGTTCTGACGCGAAGGCGTTCGAGCGCTACCAGAAGCGCAAGTCGAACTACGACCAGAAGGTGATGGACGTGATGGTAAATCTCGCGAAGTGGGAAGCCGCGTCAGAATGGTGCCATAAGCATGGAGTTAACTGGTTTATAGCCAACGAGAAGAATACTGGACGGCTGTTTTCCGCTTCCACGACAATTTAATGTAATTTAGTGGTTAAATCAATAAGGTTACTGCTGTGTCGGTCTGTTGCAGCGACGGAGTATTCATTAGCGGGGAATATCAGCCACTTAGCCAGCGTCTGCTGTCCTACGGGACGGAGGCGTACAAGGATGTAAAGAAGCGTCAGCGTGTGGTGATGTGGGTATTCATGTTCTACGACGAACATAACTTGTGCCCGGTCTGCAAGCAAAGCTTTAGCGATATGTTCGCTTGGTTTAACAAGTACAACCTCTTCGACGACCCTGTCAGGTGCGTTCGTACTGTAATCGAGCCGGAGCCTATGAAGAATCTCATCTATACAGACCTGGGAATGAACAAACTTCCTACGGTTGTGTTCGCCGACGAGAAGTGTCGCATATTGGACATATTGTTCGAGTTCCCCGGAGAGAAATGGCTGGAACAGTACGTATTGCCTTTCATACAAGAGGATGGTAAGCTGGCATGAGTGAAGATACTTATATAATGGGCTATAGCCTGGACTCTGTCATAGAGGCCGTGATAAGGAAGGCCAATGGCGAAACCGTGCATTTCTTGGCTACGGCCAAGCTGGGCGAACCGCTCGATACTTACCGTGACATGGTAAGCGCGAATACTGTTGAGATGCTGGATGCGGTATCTCCGGTAACTCTGGAATTCGAACGCTATCATAATCCGCGTCACTTGTATATCCCGTATGACAAGGTCAAGATTAAGAATACCAAGAACGGGGTTATTTCCTTCCCGCTTAACAAGAATTCGTTCGAGGACGAGGAAGAGTGGAAATCCGTCTGCGATGCGTTCAAGCAGGACTCAATACTAAAGCTGTACCTGGACAAGGGCAATACGCCGTCCAAGCTAATCACGGCTATGAAGTCTGGCATGCCGCGTAGTTTCATAGATACGTTCGGTAAGGCGTTTAGCACTACCCGTTGGCGAGGTATCAACGTTTCCAAGCTGACTATGATCGGATATGGCTACGAGTACTCTTTCGACAAGCTGGACAAGGAATACGTTGAGACCTTCTATAAGCCAAAGACGACTTTTGAGGAAATATGCAACGCGATGCTTGTTGCTGCCGATATTGACGTTATTCCAGTTACTGCCAAGACGTGTAAGAAGATTATCATGGACACCAAGTTCACCGACACGCTGGTTGTAATGGACAACCGTATTGATTCGTATATGGACTACATCTGCGGCATGTTTGACCGTATCCAGATGGAAGTGGAGCCGGTAAAGATTCCGACTGCAATTTCGGCGGCCGGCGATGGCATCTTCTATACTCCGCTTGTTGACGAGTTCTGGGGAGTCAACGTGATCGGCGATACCGCCTACAAGCTGTCGGCTAACCATCTATCGACCATATACAACGAGTTCGTGTCCGAGCTTCCGTTGACCCGGACTAACGCCAAGTTGTACAATACGTACGCCAAGATGATACAGTTCTATGGTAAAAACAAAACGCTGGACATTAACCAGCGTGTAGTGACTATGATAAAGTAGTCTAGTCGTTTTTCGTCTTGAAATATCGCTGTCCGTACTCCGAATAGTACTCTTCCTCGTTGAAGGCCTCGTACAGGTTCGGGTTCTTCTTCAGGGTGCTGTAGTCGTCCTCGAAGAAACGCTTCCTGAGCTGATTGTTCTTCTTGTCGAAGGCAGTCACGTCGGTACCGTCGCACGTGTTGTCTCGCAGATAGCGCAACTTCTGCTTGAAGGTTCCCTGGAAGGCGTTGGGGTACTTGAAACGGACAGTGAACTTGAACGGATCGTTCTTGTTGAAGCCCATTTCCATGTTCGGTGCTCCCAGCAGTACAGCCGAGTTGAACTCGTACATCTGCGCAAGGCTCAGGTCGGTGATGAACGGAGTCTGTTCAGTGGCCAGTTGCCCTAGACTGCTTCGCATCATAGTTGTTGACTCTGAATACAGGTCGACGCCGATGTTGATCTTGTGCCAGGTACTGCGCGTCTTGAGCACGAGAGGACTGAACTGAGCGTTGTACAGCGCATTGAAGAACTGGTACCACATCATGTATGGGTCGTCAACAACAGTAATGCTCAGTTCTTTCGGACCTTCATCTCCTCTGATGAGGGGATATTTCATTCCCTTTGTTGTGTCGATGCCGGCAATGTCGTCTGGCTTTGCTTTGGCTTCACCTATTTTGACTGATTCCGCCGCCCAGTACATGTTCAGCACTTTCGTCTCGCGTGAATAGAACAGGTCTGCCCACTGGTTGAAAGCAACCTTCAAGTGCATGTCAGTAGTGTTCTTGAAGGTCTTCACGTCTGATATGACGTACTTGTCCGCGTAGGCGTTCCTGTCCATGATGCGGAGTGCCTCGGAGACGTACTGACCCCAGAATCCTACGTGGTACTTATTGACGAGGTGACCGCGTGCAGATGCGTAGAACTTGTCCATGTAATAGGACAGCATGCTGTCGCCGTGCTTGGCGACTGCGTCAACATCGCTTAGCCTTGGCTGGTCGATGCCGGAGTATGTCCCGTTCTGGTAGTTCTTGTTATCTGGCATGGTAACCTCTAGTAGTATGAGTCAGCGCCTTGCGCGATGCAGATTGCGTTCATCAGTTCGTTAGGGTCAGGCATCCTTATGATACGACGGATTTCGTATCGGATGCTGAGGTTGAATGCGGCTGGCTCTATGCTTCCTGGCTTCAGCGACATTTGGCTGAGTGCAGAGAAACGGCAACGTTCCAGTCGCACGACCATGTATTCCTGTGCCACGTCATCGGCGAAGTGAAGGTCAATCCACTGGATATAGGTCAGACGGTTGCGGTAGCGCTTGTCCAGACCGTAAATGCGGTGTCGCCAGTCGCGCACAGGGTCTGCGTCGGTCTGGCCGCTCTGCACTGTTTCCATGTACCGGTTGATTGCCCAGTAGTTTTCCCACCGGTTGTCGGCCAGCATGTTGACAGTAATTGTATCGTCATACTGGTTGTCTTCCTGGGTGGGGATGAGGGTGCGGAACTTGTAGTGGCCTTCGTTCGCGAGTGCGCATGTAAGGCCGGGACAAACCCAGTCCCTGATGTTGGCGTTGATCGTCTCTTGCGCGTCGGTAGTGTACGGTTCCGTGATCGACTTTCTTCCTTCCTCGTAGTTCACTGGAAGTTCGGATATGCGCAGCCGGAGGAACCCCTGGTGTACAGGGGTCGGATTCCTCATCAGCCGACGGGCATATTCGTCGTAGTAGGTCTCGGACGCCATAGGTTACTTCGCTGTTACGAGTCCCTTGGGCTTCACGACGCCGGTCTTGTCCGGTGACATGACTGCAGGTCCCTTCTTTTCCTTACCGCCGACAACCTTTACCTCGGGAGCGCCGGAGTAGTGGTTGAACATGCGGTTGTTGGGAGGAACCTTCTGGCCGTTCTCGATGACGCGGGTCTGTGGCTTGGTCATGTCGTCGTACAGTTCTGGCTTGACTACCTTGCCAAGTGTAGTCTTGCTGTCCTTCATGTCGACGGCTGGCTTCACCTTGACGGCGCCGGTCTTGTCCGGTGTCATCTTGTTGGCGAACTGCTTGATGGCCGGGATGGCAGTCTTCACCTCGTATGTTGCGCTGGCGTCAATGTCGAACTTGGGTTTCTTCTCGATCTTGCCGAGTTCTGTCTTCGGCTTGACGATGCCGACAAGTTTGTCCTTGTTCGGCTTGGCCGCGTTGGACTTGACCATTTCCTTGAACACGCCGAGTTCCTCGGTGGTAGACTTGGTTTTGCCGTCCATGCCGGTGACCTTAGTAGTCTTCAGCGCCTTGACTGCGCCGATGAGGTCGTCCGGCTTGGGAACGGACTGTCCGTTGTTCACGACGACCTTGCCGAATTCCTTCGGCTCCTTGGAGGAGCCCTTCTGGGTCTCCTTGAGGTTGCCGAGGAATTCCTTCCATGCGGTCGCGGTGTCTAGCTTCTTGAAGTCAGCCGGCTTCACCTTGACGGCGCCGGTCTTGTCCGGGGCTGCTACGGTCTTCTTGGCTGAACCTGGAGGTTCCCAGAACGGGAAGATTGTCTTTGTGTCAACGGTGCTGGACTCGCTCTTGGCTTTCTTGGCGCCTTCCAGCATAATCTGGGCGAGTTCCTTCTCGTTTGGCAGGTCGAAGAGTTCAAACATATGTGGTACCTATTTCATGAACTTTTGGTTATAGTTTATCGGTTTCAGCAACATCGTTGCACATAAACTGACAGTATACGAGGTAATAATGAAGGCCAAGAAGCTGGCGGGAATCCGTCTCATCAACTATATCAATGCGGGTATCACGTGGGACACCCACAAGGATATCATACTTGACTTCTGGATCATGAACAAGTGTCGTGACGACGGGTTCAACCCGCACGACTTTGACAAGATGTACCGAGTAATCGAGTTGCCTACCGCCGCGCAGAAGAAGTACGCCGAGTGGTTCGGAAGGTTCGACTTCCAGTGCGAGGACGAGGACTGGATCAACTTCGTAAACGGTACACTAAACCTGTTCTATCATACGTCCGACCCGGTCGAGGAGCCTGACGGCGTCTGGTATATCGAGCTGATGCAGTCCGAGATGGATGCACGCACAATATGCGAGACGCAAGTCTATCACGGATTGCCGAACATCAATACATTCTGGAAGGTAGATACCAACTCTAAGACCGAGGAAGTGGGTGGCCGACGTAATGGATACATATACACGACGAAGCTGGCCGAACTTAAGCCGGCCGAGACGAAGAACTACTACTGGGGCGTCGTATTCCAGTGTAACGAGAGTGTTAGCCTGGCGTATTCCGACCATGGAGTCAAGCGGCGCAAGTGTATCAACTGGGCGGCAAACGCCGAACACATGACGCTAGTCCAAGTCAACGCTGACGGAAGACTGAAGATTATTCCGGTGCATGTCGAGGGAAAGTCGTGGAAGGCAGACCGATGGGTTCCGGAGGGACAGGTCAATCAGTCACCGATGTCCCCGAGCGGACTGAACAGCTACATTACGTCTCATTTTGACAGCATGTACGGAATATGGGACCGGATAGACCAGTCGGTGAAGACGGCTCGTGAGAACACGACTGCACGTATCAACGCGTTGAACGTGATGAACGACGAAGAGGTCAAGGTGTCTAAGGTCATCGGTAACGTCGAGAAGTTCATCAAGGAAGGTAACGTGTCTCCGAAGCGACTCGAATACAACAAGGACGTGCGCAAGGCCATCATGAAGCGGATACACAACCGTGAGAAGGAGGCCGAGGACGAGGTACGTGCCATAGTGAAGGCCGAGAAGAGGAAGGAGAAGGCCAAGCACGCGAAGTACCATGTGCAGGTATAGAAGAACGGCGACCGCGAGGTCGCCTTTTCTTATGCTTCTGTTGAATCTTCTGTTGAATCTTCTGTATCGGGTTCATCCGTCGGCATCGGCAACGAGAAGTCATCCGGCATAGGTTCGTCAAGAATGGGTTCTGACGCTTCTTCCGCAGTAAGCTCGAAATCCGGACCGTCGTCTTGAGTTTCATCGGGACCGCCTCCGGTAGGAAGATTCTGCATGTCGTCTTCGGTTGGTAGTTCGGGTAGCACCATGTCGCTTGCCATGTCGTTGTTTACGTCGTTGACTATGCTATCCAGTTCTCCCGGAAGCGGTTCGTTGCCAATGCCGGCGTCTGCGGCCAGGCCTACGACTTGCGTGCCGTCGTCCTTCTTGTGGACATTCTCGCCAACTGTGTCGGTAAGCTGTTTGACTGCGTCCTTGGAACTCGGCTTGCCGAGCGTATTCTCGAACAGTACGTTGAACAGGGAGCTTACCGCCTCGTTCATGGAGTCTGAGTTGGATTCTAGCAATGTTTGTAGCAAGTCTTGCATGGGGAATTCCTCGTACTTGCAAGTTTATCCCTTCTTTGCTATATTTGTTGAAAACTTCGAGGTTTAATCATGAAAAAGTTACGATTTTCGGTTAACGGAATCATCACCAAGCATTCTACCGAGTGCAAGAACGGCATCGTATTCAAGCGTCTGAATATCAAGTGCCAATCTACCAGCGAAATCCAAGACTTGATGGAGGAGTTGCAGAAGTGGGGCGAGATTTCTGACGGTATCTCCAACCTTACGGTTATCCGTAACGTTGACGACGATCCGTACGGCGTCCGTGTCATTCCGCTGAACGAGTACGACCTCTGCATGAACATGAAGATTTGCGAGGAGGTCATCCCTGTCCAGTTCAAGACTCTGAAGGTCAACGTCAAGTCCAAGAAGATGAAGGACGAGGACGGCCAGCGCTACATCAAGAAGGTTCTTGAGGCCAACCTTACTCTGGAGAAGGCTCAGCTTGCCGACGACAACAAGTTTGACGCTTCGTTCTTGAAGTACAGCGAGTGCGATCCGGAGACCGGCAAGGAGATTCTTGTCCCTCTTGAGATGATTTTTGAGCAGATTCCGAGTTTCTCTATCTTCGGTGATACCGAGTCGGACAGCACCGACTCTGACGAGGTGCCGCCGGTAGACGCAATTCGCTAGATGAAGCGCTTAACAGTAGGATCCATGCAGATGATGGCGGCGGAAAGTTTTTTCGTCGCCTTCTTTCTTATGCGGATGCGCTTCTTGGGCGTTTTAGGAGCCTGTTCAGCGGTGACCGAGACCTTCTCGACTACCGGTTCTGCTTTCGGTTCAATCGGATGTTCCGGCATTACGACTGCTGGTTCTTCCGGGGTTACTATTTTTGGTTTTCTTCTCGCCATAGTACTGATAGTTTATCATTGGAAAGTTCCGACATTTTTGCTAATGAAGTAATTTGTAGTGCATTAGCGCTAATAACATTAACAGGAGTCAGAAAAATGACAATCGCTATCGTATCAGCTATCGCAATCGTGCTAGTCGTAGTGCTCGTGATTGCATGCCGTATCAAGGCCAAGAAGGAAGGCTTCGTGGCTGAAGCTATCAACCCGTGGGAGGAGGACGAGGTTCCCGAGGAACACGTCATCACTACGGAAGAACCGGTCGCCACCTTGGAGAAGGCTACCCTTGAAACCGTCTGCGAGGACAAGCAGACTACCAAGGTCGTGGTTGACAATACCGAGAAGGCTACCAAGAAGGAACGCAAGCCACGCAAGACGCAGCTCGAACGTGCCGAGGAAGCCATCGCAAAGCTCGAAGGCCAGATCAGCCGTCGCACTGAACTTCTCAAGAAGTTGAAGAAGCCGGTGACGAAGGACGAACGTCTTACCAAGTGGAAGGCCCAGCTCAAGGAACTCAAGTCGGCCCGTACCGAACTCAAGAAGGCTACGAAGGCCAAGAAGGCCTAGTCAGTTTGGACAAAATAAAAACAGCCGTGCCGGTTTCCCGGTGCGGTTTTTGTTTTTGTACCATACTAACGGCTAACGGTATCTGTAGGTTATCCGGCCACGGTCAAGGTCGTACGGGGAAATTTCC
>Ga0247611_10002844_pt1 | contig 26811 bp, 16 predicted proteins | sample 177DNAGHGhighgp2_FD_192422 | JGI IMG/M metagenome (GOLD analysis project Ga0247611, IMG submission 192422) | Sheep rumen microbial communities from Palmerston North, Manawatu-Wanganui, New Zealand - 1770 DNA GHGhigh gp2 | ecosystem: Host-associated > Mammals > Digestive system > Stomach > Rumen... | reverse complement strand
GACCTCATCCTTACCAAGGATGCGCTCTACCACTGAGCTAAAGCAGCATAAGAGCGAAAGACGGGACTCAAACCCGCGACCCCCAGCTTGGAAGGCTAGTGCTCTATCGACTGAGCTACTTTCGCGTGAACGAGAGGTAAGCTCTCGATTGTGTGGGTGCGGATGGATTCGAACCACCGAAGTCGAAGACAGCAGATTTACAGTCTGCCCCATTTGGCCACTCTGGAACACACCCAATTTCAAAGATCTTGGAGCCTCTAGTCGGACTCGAACCAACGACCGCTGGATTACAAATCTAGTGCTCTACCAACTGAGCTATAGAGGCGCAACTTTTTACCTTCCGGTCGAAAGCGGGTGCAAAGGTACTGCTTTTTTTTGATATGACCAAATATTTTTCAAAAAAAATGCAAAAAAAATGCAATTTTGCTATTTGGGGTTGGTATTTTGCCCTTTTGCCCGAGGGTGCGTAGCGGAATAGACGCGTTTGATCTGCTCGAAGGTGGTATGGGTATAGACCTGGGTAGTAGAGATAGAGGCGTGCCCGAGGAGCGTCTGGATGGTACGGATATCCGCACCGTTATCGAGCATGGTGGTGGCAAAGGTATGACGCAGGACGTGCGGGGAATGTTTTTTGAGGGTAGAGACAGCTCCCATACGCGTGCGCACGATAGTATATAAGGAGTACTTGGTCAAATTGGGGAAGAATTTGACATTGGAGATTGAAGATTGAAGATTGGAGATTTCGGAATCGCGAAATTCCATATATGCACGAATCTGCTCCACCAGTTTGGGTCCGATGGGAACGACACGTTCTTTGCGGCGTTTACCGAAGATGCGGACTTGGCCTTGGGCAAGATCGAAGTCGGCATCGGTCAGGTTAAGTAACTCGGCCTGACGCATACCAGTTTGGTATAATAGCGAGATGATCAAGTCATCTCGCTGGACCGTTGCCCTGTCAGACCGCTTCGTTGACAGACCGTTATCACTGACAGACCGTCCTTCGGACTGACAGACCGATTCACCATTCGACAAAGCTGCCTGCATCTCCTCTTCGCGGAAGAAGACGGGAAGGGGTTTGTCGGCTTTGGGAGGGATGACACGGGCCGTGATGTCGCGTTTTACTTTGCCTTGCCGCAGCAGGAACTTATAGAACGAGCGGAGAGCCGAGAGGCGTCGTTTGACGGAGCGTGGCGACTGGTGTTGCGATTCAAGCATATCCAGCATCCACTCTTTGACATCGGTCTCATCCACATTCTCCGGGTTGAAGTCCTCCGGTTCCCATCCCAGGAACCGGCAGAAGTCCCGTAGGTCATCACGGTAAGCTTCGACGGTACGGTTGGAGTACCGACGTTCGACAGCGATATATTCGAGAAAATGCTGAATCATATTGTTTATTCCAAGGACACGGATTCGCCGGGCATGAGGACGAAATGGATATCGGCTTTGGTTCCTGCGAACCAGTTTTTCTTACCTGCCACGGAGCCTAAGGAAGCGGATTCGAAATAGGCATGGCGAAGGCGCTTACATTTGGCAAACGCATAGTCACCTATCTCTTGGACGGACGCCGGGATAGCAACGGCTTTGAGTTTCTTCTGTCCTGCCAAGGCTCCTTCTGCGATAGAGACAACGGGACATTCGACATATTTTCCGGACGCTTTATCCCTATATTTGATGGTTGCAGGAATGGGCAGGCTGCCTTTGATGATGACCGATTGGCGAAGCAGCTGTGCTACGTGGTTGTCGGTATCCACGGCATAGGCGAGCCCTTTGTACTGAACGGTTCGAATGCCGGCATGGACAGTCAGCATTAGAAGGGAGAGCGTTACGATAGTAAGAAAGTGTTTCATTGTTGATATCAATTAAGCGGTTAATGTTTCCAAGGGTCACAGAGGATACAGGGTTCGTTCGCCGGTATGCCGAAGAGGACGGTAAAGCGGATACCGATATAGAGGTTTCTCATCCAGTATTTCCGTGCGTCTGCTGTCGAGAAGACATGATCCATGCGATAGGTAGAGAAGTCATAGATCGATTCCTCCGGAATGGCATAGAGGTCTTTGTTGGTACGAGGACATACATTGAGCATACCAAAGTCCACGAAGCCGGCAAAGCGAAGTCGGCAATCGAGGCGGTTACCCGGTGCGGTACGATAGATACGTCCGTTATAGAACGTGGTGTATTCGTATCCGGCTTCCACATGCGCCAGGACATCGAATTGGAGACGCAGTCGTTCTCCCGTTCGTTCAAGAGGCACGTTATAGCGGTACCCGTGATTATCCATCTCATGCCAAACACCCAGGAAGGGTTCGTACAGGGCTTTGGTGGTAGCGTTGAGGGTTTGTCGGGTGTCGCCTTTGAAGGCGCAGTTGACGTGGAATCCGGCAAGCCAATAGCCGATGCCGGCTGTACTGAACAGGTATTGACCGACATACAAGGGAACCTGCACATAGAGGTTACGCGCCCTGTCTTGACGCCCGTAGAACTCATGTTTGAGGGTAAACTCAGCAGGTTCTACCCCATCCCATTTATCGTGCATACCGTAATGATAGATACCGGTATCCCGGAGGTTGGTATAGACCTCCTGGTAGTTGATACCCAGACCCGTCTGAACAAGTAATCCGCTGTACTGGTATTCGTAAAGCAGATGGAATCCGGCGGCACCTCCACCGGGTCGGATAGAGGGCACCTTCCAGTTGGATACGAAAGAGGTCCAAGCACCTTCGACGGAGAAGCCCACCAGATGATGCGAACCCGCATACTGGGAAGCGTGAAGTCCCCAGAAAGCATCGACATCATCTTCTACATCTTTGAAGGTGAAGCCATACACTTTGCCCAGTTCATACTCCGGTTTGTCATCGACTTTGAATCGTCGCTGTGCCCATGCGGTTGGCAAGCACAGAAGGCAAAGGATCAGAAGGGTATATTTTCGTAATGTTCCGGTGTACATTTAGAGCTTACTAAAATTTTAACGGACCGATAGGGTTCTTCGGGTGTATCATTGGACCACAGTTGGACGACATAGATACCTTCCAAGACAGGTACCGGCACTTGGGTCACATCTGCCCGGAAGACGCCTTGTGAGACAAGTCGTCCTGTTGCAGTCGTGATTCGATAGGTACCATCGTGACGTGAGAGGATGTTAATATAGGGGTTACAGTTGCATACACAGGTCGGCACGACGGAGATGTATCCCTTCTCGGGTGCAAAATCATTCTCAATCGGATTGGTCACAATGGTGATAGGACAAGTCTGGAAATCCTGCACTTCGCCATCCCGTGTCAAGCGCACGTGGTACTGGTCTCCGACGACGAGTCCGGTAGGCACATAGAGGTATTCGTGGGTCTCGCCGGGTATGGGTTTATTGCCATGATACCATTGATAATGCGACCAGTGATACCCGCCGTTATAGGTGTCGTTATAGAGGGCTATCACATCTCCGAAACGCTGTTGGGTGATCCAGGACGGATAACTGAGCACGATAGTGGTATCGGTACTGCACAGGTCAGGATTGGTACAGATACCGTTATCGAGCACCAGTTTGATGCGGTAGTAATCGGGTCTGGGATACCGGGTTCGGTCCGCCTCTATGTTCGGCATCGGGATACGCAGCCAAGACAGTTCGTCCGGTGTCGTGATCGGATGATCGATGATATCTTCGAACCCGTTCCGGTGTCCCTCTTCATCGTACTTGACGGAATAAGCGATCGGGTCGTAGTCACCGGTATAGGTATAGAAGAGGTCATACGCGTCATCGTCCGCACAGATCGAATCGACTCTTGCCGTAGGCACGGTAGGATCAATGACCTCGAGATAGAGATGGGTGAAATGATGACATCCCCATTCATTAAGCGTGGTGTCGTAGTAATAACCGGCTTCGGTGAGCGGTTTGCCGTGGAAGTCATACACCTCCGGATAGCAGATGGTGTCCGGCAGCACTTCGCGTGTGGTGTCGTTCACCGTCAGATAGAGATGATGGACAGAGTCGCAACCATAGACAGCCGTGTACGCACTATCATGGAAGAAATAGGTACCTACCGCCAGATGATCCAGATTATGACCATGCCACGTCATATCTTCATCCGCACATTTCTTGATATGCTCTTCAAAAAGATACGTCGGCATCACCATCAGATGCAGTTCGTAAATCGAATCGCAACCTTGGTCATGGGTATGATAGGTATCATGGAAGATATGTTCGCCTGCCGGATAACCGTCTCCTAAGACATTGCCGTACATACTTCCCCGATAGGTATGATCCCGCCATACCGCTTCGCCATCATCGCAGATGGTGATGGTATCCCTATGCCGATAGACGGGATAGATAGTTGCGTGCAGTTGATAGACCGAGTCACAACCGTGTACGGTCTGATAACTATGGATGAACGTGGTATCCAAAGGAGCAACTGGTGTACCGATCTCGTATTCGGTTTCCAAACCGGAGAAGAGATGTCCGTCTTCCATCTTATACGTTTCGTTGGAACATAGTTTGGCTGTCTCATCGAACAGATAGGTCTTATTGATCTGCAGCCAATAGCGATAGATGATACTGTCGCAGCCGTCCCGACCTTTGAAATACACTTCCGAATAGTCTTGCGGAATCTGCATACCGGGTGTCCAAACCATTGTTTCGACATAGGACTGTGTTCCGTTGGTGTACCAGAGCGTATCCAGATGCTGATAGGTTTCATTATCGCAGATGGTGTCGTAGTGCGGAATGATGACGACGGGTTTGACATACAGTTCGAGCACATAGACCGAGTCGCAATGCCAGTAATCTGTTCCGCCTTGGATAGAATCGTAATAGACTCCGGTGGAGTAATATTTGCCACCTCGCCATTCGTAACTTCCGCCCCAACAAATCCGTGCACTCGTCACATATTCATAGGAAGGATGGACGGTCAGATGGAAATGAATGATACTGTCACATCCTCCGTTAACGGCCGTAAGACGACGTTCCGCTTCATAATACATCGTGTCTTTGAGCTCTCCGTCAAGCAGACGTGTGATCGGCGGGAAGAAGATAGTGTCGGTATGTTGACCGTACGCATCGGAGGTATAGAAGACGTGGTATTTCTCGTCACCGCAGGCAACCTCGTTCCGGATGTAATGTCCTCCGGGTTGCACGATCAGTTTGAGATAGAACGTACTGTCGCAACCGAATTCAGTGGAGTAGTAATGGGCAGTATCGTAGTACACACCCGGTGCCAGGATGGAATCACCATCCCGGTAATGATAATACTCCACATCCCTATGGGTGTCGTACCGGTCGCCCGGAAGGCGGTCATACCCCCAACCGTACCTATCGCCGGAGTACCCTTTGTGCTGCCAATCGACACGTTCGCTTTGACAAATGACGTAGGTTGAATCGAAGCGATAGATAGGATGCACGAACCATGACACGCCGAAGATACTGTCGCAACCGTGAATAGAGGTATAGGCATCGGTAAAACTAAAGGTTCCGGCTTTGGACAGATCCAAGGTAAAGATATGCGGTTTGCCTGCTTCGTCTCTCCATTCGACGATGGTGTCAGTATGGATGGTATCCTGGCAGAACTCAAAATAGGGTCGATAGTCATAGACCGAATCCACCCGCAGCGTGAGCGTTACGATCGAATCACAACCCGTCACTTTGGAAGGTATGGTATCCACGGAAACATACGTTCCTACCCGATCGGTATTCATATACATACCCTCCCCCCGGTTCCAGTTCGGGTTATGGAACGGATGTCCCTGGCAAACACTATCCAAAGAATCGGTATGGGCCACTTCGTGTACATACAGCGTCAGATGGTATATGGAATCGCAGCCATAAACCTTCGTCTGATGCTTGATATCCACATGATAGGTACCATGCGACAGGTTCGTCTTGATGCTATCAAAGGGCGTCGGGTCATAGGTCTTACCATACGCAGTGTATTGACTACCGGTAAAGAGCATCTTATGCCAATGCGCAGAGTCATTTTCGCACAAGGGGACCGTGTCATAGAAATGATAGATCGGAGCGACATAGACCGTTATACCGTACGTACTATCACAGCCGTAAATAGTGGAATATTCATTACCCAGATGATAGGTCTTATCTCCTTCGGACAGAGAGATAGAACCCTCCGGATCGCCGTGTTCGTTGTACCAGATCCATGTACTGCCCGGTGACTGACAGAGTGCGATCTCGCCTTGCGAGAAATGGTAATGGGGTCGGATATGATAGGTCATATGGACGACGGAGTCACATCCGTTGCCAAGTGCCGGAATGGTATCCATGAACTCGACATCTCCCAGCACATCTGTCGGTACGCTACCTCCCAAACCGTTATGCATGGCTTCGTAAGTGACATCAGCAAACTGGCACACGTTCCGTTCCTGATTCGAGTAATGCGTGGGTTGCACTTCAACCACGATATAGAACGAACTGTCACAACCGATGGAGTTTTTGAACGTGATCGTATCTCTAAACAGCCCCACCGGATAGACGCGCACGGAATCGTACAAGCTTGCATCATACGTACCGCCAAAGGCCGCATATTTGTCACCGATATAGAGTTTGTCATGTTTCTTCAACGCTTTGTTATCACAGATACGGACAGTATCGTGGAAATAGATACTGTCTTTCCACTCCAAATGCAGATGCAGCACACTGTCGCAACCGTAGTGATTCTTGGTGATGAGTGTATCGATATAGTAACCTGTCTCGGAGGCCTGTTTGCCTTTCTCTCCATACGAGTACGGTCCGGCACTAGCGCACCAAGTGACGGACATATCGCGTATGGTGGTCGGGTTGACGGTGACATGACGACGGACGATACTGTCGCAATAGAACGGGGAAGCGGTATGCAACGTATCTGTCAAAGTGGTATCCAACACCTGTTCGTGCAGATCGCCCCAGGTCAGAAGATGCCGATAGGGGGTGGCTTGATACGTGTCGCTGGTCTCCCAGAGGTAGGATTTCTCCCTTTCGCACAGCACTACGGCACTGGTGGGATCTTCGTATTTCTTTCCGAACTTAACCGTCACCGTTACCACACTGTCGCAACCGACTGCGTTGGCTTTCTCCAGACGCTTGACGAAGACCGTGTCTTTGCGTGCCGTGATAGTCGGGAAGTCGATATCCATATAAGTATCCCCTTCGCATAAGTAATAAGTCCGCTCGCTTTTGGTGGTATCGTTGACGGTCAGATGCAATTCGTAAATCGTGCGGCACTGTCCTGCCACTTCGACGGTGTCTCTGTACACACCGGATGTCTTGAGGTTCTCCAAACGATGTCGGTGTACCGCGTCTATCGGTTCCGCTCCGTAGTCATAACTATACGGCGGTTCATTATTACATTGCGTCACGGTGATGGGCACGATATTCTCCGCACTGACGCTGATATGATAAGTAATAACACTGTCACAAGACTTCGGGAACTGTTTGCTGGGTATAGTCTCTGTTAGGTTCCCTCCCGTATATCCAACCGGAACGGTAGCACCGTTCTCGCAGTACTGATACGGCAACTGTTCGGGACAGAGTGTAAGCGTCACTTCGTTCGTCAAAGTCGGATAGACCGTCAAATGAAGGGTTAGCAAACTGTCACAGTTGTACTGCGAATGATGATTATAATCGGTGGTATAGGTCCAATCCGGGTCTTTCCATTGTCCGGAGTTACGGATATCGGTCAGCCGGATTTGGCGCAAGGAAGTACCTTTGTTGTCTCTCCAAGTATAGGACAGGGATTTCTGGCAGATGGTGTCATACACTTGGGTGGTATAGGTAGGATGTACACGGAGCGGCAAACGCACGATACTGTCACAATCGTGTATGCTTTTCAGATTGGCGGTACACAAGGTATCGAACGGCAAAACCTTGTCGTCCGGTATGTTGATAAAGATCGTACGGGAGTTCCCTTTCTTATCCGTCACTCGCCACGAATAGGGTAAGTTATTGATACACACATCCACCTGCGGCAAGGTATTGTCATAAGTTTTATCGACCGTGAAGTTCAAACGGTATATCGTACGGCATTGTCCGGCGATAGACACCGTATCATCATAGATCCCTGTTTCCCGGATATCGGTTAACAGGCGTGTATGAGTAGCCTCAGCCGGAAGAGCCTGATAGTCAAACGAATAAGGCAGGTTATCGTCACAACGGCGAACGGTGATGGGTTGGATATTCTCCGCACTGACCGTGATATGATAAGTGATGACGCTATCACATGCCATCGGGAACTGACGGCTGGGGATGGTCTCTGTCTTATTCCAAGTCGTAGCGCCTACAGGCATAGTGGCACCATTCTCGCAATACTGGTACGGCAGTTGTTCGGGGCATAGTGTAAGCGTCACTTCGTTCGTCACCTTCGGATAGACAATCAGATCCAGATGCACGATAGAGTCACAGCCTTTGAAGGTCTGTAAGTTGGCTTGCCGCGTAGTGTGCCAAACGTTCTGCGCTTCGGCAGCCGGACGTAAAATATTGAAGGTCTGATTCTTATTGGTGTAGTTGTTATGCACGGTCCATCGGTACGGCAGACTTGAATCACAGATAGTGTCGTACAGGATGGTGTCATGTACCGGATTCACCGTAAGGGTCAGATGCAGGATGCTGTCGCAACCGCAATGGGCATTCGCTTGCAGCGTATCCGTGTATTGGAAGGAAACAGGATAGTGGTCGCTTGTAGGAATCTCGATAGCCTGTATCAGTTGCCCGTTATCGGCACGCTTCCATTCGTATTTGGTTTCATTCTGACAAAGGGACACTTCCGGCAGGGTAGTCTCGAATGTCTGGCATAGATGCACACGTTGCGTGGTGATGGAATCGCATTGCAGTGCATCGTGTGTCTTGTTATAATCCGTGAACGTCTTATCCCCATTCAGAATCATATAGCGGTTAGCACTCTTCCATGGTTCGGGGATTGTACCTTGGTACTTATATCCGACACACAGTGTGTCATTCAGCGCCGTGACCGTATCGTTATCACACAGATTCAATTCCGGAAGACTCACCTGCGTCTTTTTGTGGACCACGATCGTTTTGGTATGCACGCTGTCACAGCCGCCTGCATCGCCGCAAGTCTGGCACACATGCGAGGTCTTGAGAGAGTCCACCAACATGAACGTACCCGGTGTATTAAGAGGAATCTTTTGACCGGGAAGCACATGCACTTTTCGGTTAGTTGCTTTATTGGTAATCCATACCTTATTGTGTCCGGTTAACACATTCCCGTCTGCATCGGTATGCGCATGTTTGGAATCCGTATCGGAACGCCAGATATAACCCTGTTCATTGTCCTGACATACGTCATCATTTCCGTCGTCAAGCTCATAATCCGGCATCACGAGTAGTTTGAGCACCACCAGACTGTCACAACCGTAACGGGTCTGCAGTTTTTGTTTGGGAGTAATGATGGAATCGACCAGGAAGGCGTCCTCGGCTGTCAGATGCAGGTTATGCTTGTTATACAAGTCATCCTTGGTAAACGTCTTGATAAGCGCACCTGTTTTTTTGTTTATCCATCGGTACGGCAGATGTTGATAACATATCGTGTCAAATGCCTCTATATCATAAGACGGACGAATGGTGACGTGTTGCCAAACCACGCTATCACACCCCCATTCGTTGGGAATGGTATCTTTGAAGATATACTCTTTATTGATCTCAAATTTGATGTTTTTACCCAAGACCTGTTGCGTGGTCGTCGTGTCTGCGATATAGTCGTAGCGTTGGCGTCCGTTATAATGCACAAAGAAATTTTCGCCGTAACAGATGTCACGTCGTTGCTGTTCGTTATAGCCTTGATCAATACGCACCGTATCGTGCATATGGATATATGCGATGACGGTGTCTCTTATGGCATTTTGGCAAAGCGGAGTGGTATAGTTGACAACCAGACTTGCGGTCCACGTTCCTTCCGTAGGCAAGTGCGTAGTATAATTTTGAATCGACGTATAATCATCGCTTATGATGGGATAGGATGAATAATTATCCGGTTTAAACTCCCAATGGTAATTATCATAATCATGGTTGATGATGGGCGTAAAGGTGGTTCCGTTGGGAATACACACATTTTTCTCTTTGATGTATTGACCATCAATCAACATGTCGATACTTCGTTCAATACGCGAACCGGCACTATAGGCATAGGACTCCTTTTTATCCATCGAGTTACGTCCTAACCCATACATATAAGCCGTGAAGACACCCTGGACTCCCATATTGTTATTGGTTAATACATGCGCTCCGGTGTCCAATTTAACCACCGCAAAAGAGTATGGGGTATTCGGTATATCGGTGAAGGTGATCGTCTTATCACCATCTAACCGCATCTGGTTTTTCGTAGCGGTATAGGTAACCACATTGACATAATGCGCTTTGATGTTTTGCGCATCCAGGGTTGAGAAGACGAGACTTCGGACACCTAATTCGATAGGCGTTACCGGAGACATTGCCGGAGCTCCGTAACGCGTGGAGACCTCGTAATCATCCTCATCTTCATAATAGACACTATCGCCATTAACTATCGCATCTGTCAGGTATGCGTTGAGCATAAACGGATTCGTCGATCGATACACAACGCTCTTTTCTACGTTCTTAGGCGTATGAAGTGTGTCTTGGTATGTCTCGTCCAGTAATGTCTCAGAGATGTCCAACGTGATTAAATGTTGTTGATCTCGAGTTATCTCGGTGTTAGGAACTAATGAAGTAAGCCTGTAATAATCCTCCTTCTGATTTTTGGTACTGGTAGCGACATAGGTCTTTCCCCACATATCGGTAGGCATCACCTGCGAATAAATATGGTTACTATTGGATGTACCATACGGGATCATGGCTTCCTGTCCTCCTTGGAAAACGGCAATCGGTTGGGAGGCACAAATCTTGGTGCCCGAAAGCGAATACTCTGCCTGTTTGGAACGATACAGATAAACAGAACCGGCTCTCGGCAGATAGATTTGTTTCGTTATTACAGAGTCCGCATACTGGTCACTCGGACCAAAAACTTTGCTGTCATACGCCTTATGGATTTCCAAATCTACGGTTGTATAATCCTTGGTAGAAAGAAGCGCAAATTCAGTGGACCATTTATCACTTCCATAGGTCTGGATGACATATTCCTTGCTTAATGCTTCTGTCGGGTAAATGTTCGTACCGTCTTGTGAACCTGCGACAGGGTTTTGGCTGACCGCATACAGCGAGATGGGATTATTCGCCTGCACGTGCACCGCTCGGGCATCCACTTCTTCACCCAAGAGAATATATGCTTTATTTAGATTCAGATCATGGATAGCACGCTTCATGAGTCCTGCCACCTGAAAACTTTCCGTACTGCCATCTGCATAAATCACTTTAACCGTCGTTTTCTGGCGGGCAGTAGCGAAAATACGAATCTTCAGGTTGTTCATATCCTGTCCCTGGTTACCACCGGAAGATATGTACGTCACCCAGAAATCTCTTCCCTCCGTCGTGTTATAATCCGTATTCACCCAACTGTCTCCACTGGTATTCCACCACTGTGCCCGTAACGGAGCGGTTACGAGCAGCAGAAACAGACATACTTTGTAAGATAAACGACGGAGCACGGGATGTAGAAACTATTGTTTGAGGATGGTAAAGCCTTGTGCAAGGATGCACTTGAGCGTTTCGATGGAAGTACGGCGGTCGTATTCTTTTTCGGATTCGGGCAGTTGATCGTAAGGCACGAGGCAAGGATGCGTCTTACGGACATCATCCCGCACTTCGCCATAGGTCCAGCCGTCCGCTACCCGACCTGCCGCCCATACGGCATGGACGTTCTGCGCCAACTGTTCGGTAAGCGCATCGAGGTCCTTGGGCAACACAATCGCCGAAGTGTCTAGCGGTTGGGGTATGTAAGCTTGTTCTTTCATACAGTTTCCGGTTCAGTGGTAGCGGCTTTTTGCATCTCCACCAGCGTCTTGATACGGGATTGCGCAAAGCGTTGCATCTTGATGCAGAAATAGATCAGGGCAAAGAACGCAACACCGCCTGCCACAGGGTTCACCGTTCCGCTCATTGCCAAGGCATCGTAGATACCGTGCAGCAGGAAGGGCATAAAGAGGATGAAGAAGGCATTTTTCTTGGAGGGCTCCACAAAATGATAGAGCGAGTAGTAGTACCCCATCAGTACGGCAAACGCATAATGACCGGGCACCGCCAGCAAGGAACGGGAGATAGCTACCGTCACCCAAGAGGGAGAACCAATTACATAGAAGATATTCTCGATGGTTGCAAAACCCAGACTTACTGCTACCGCATAGACGATACCGTCAAAATGCTCGTCAAAATACTTATTCTTTCGCAGCACAAGCCAGAGGATCAATAGTTTGGCGGCTTCTTCGGGTAACGCAGCCACGAAGAACGCTTCTATCGTCGTTCCGAAAAGTGAGATGGCTTTGCCTTCTGCTCCAAAGAGCAAGGCATTGACGCCGGTCTCGAGGAAACCGACAGGAATACAAATCGCTACGCCCAAAAAGAAAGCTTTGACAATCTGCGAGACGGGTTCCTTCTGGGGATCCTTCCAATAGATATAAAACAACAAGGCGATCGAAGGTACAACCGCCAAGATAAACATCAAGTGCATTTGAATCAGTACCATAATTTATTCCGATTTTTCAATGAGCCAAGGTATATATTTAGAGAATTCGATATCCAGCTGCTTCATCTCTTCCGTCAGTTCTTCATACGGCCGTATCTGCGGGTGGATAAAGAAATGCTTATTGTTGCTCAGTTGCTTTGCCACGGCTTCTTCTTTGCCGTAAGGATCCTCTTTGCTTTGCGGTTTGCGATAACCCATCAGCAGTTTCTCCACATTCCAGCGGTTATGCTCTGTGCGACCTAAGGCCTCCCCCTCCGCAACGGTCAAAGGATCTTTGTCATGACTTGTATCGTCCGGATCCAGACCCCGCATGGCTCTAAGTACCAACAGTTTATAACTGATACCGTAGGCAAAATACAGGTTCGACCATTTCTCAGCCACATTCAATTCCTCCCAATTCTTCCCTGCCCATTTCTGATTGTACAGGTCGTTAATCAGTTTGGCACGACGTAGAGAGGTCTCTTCCGAGTAGAACGACGTGTCGTTCATACCGAAGGGGTACAGGTGGGCATACCGTCCGTGACTCTCTTTGGTTTGTACCTTATCCTTCTCGTACCAGCGGTATTCGGGTTCGCCTTTGCGCGGCGCCTTCGTATCTGCCTGACGCAGGAGCGTGATGAAGTTATCGGAACTGTCTTGACGCACAAACACCGGTACAGCATTGTTATACACCGCGTCCGGCATGTTCATGGCAAAGGCGAAGTTATCCCTCTGGTTCGTCATCGCCAGGAAGAGCGAGAGGTATTGCTGTTCATCTTTCGCCCACTGATAGATGAGATTTTGGATGGAAGCCGAATAGATATCACCCTTGATGAACTCAAAGTCCACATCCAGGAAGTCGCTATCCTTGCCGGAGAATTTCAGACGAGAGGTGTCGGGCTTGATACAACCGTCTCCCTGCTCCGTAAAATCGCCATACGAATAGGGTTGCACTTCAAAGAAATGATGGTTACGGGTAATGAAAACCGGCATCTCCCGATCCGCATGGAGATCAATAAACGTGATACGGGTACGCGCCTTCTCGCTATTCGGGAAATGGAGCACATGCGCCGCTTCATTGGCAAAAGTAACGGCAAAATTCGACATACCGACGAATACCAAATGCACGTAACGGGTATCATTCGGACCTATCCCTTGCCGGCAAGGCGCCGGATAGGCATAGAGCTTATTGTCTTTCTTTCCGATATACGAGCGGTCGATGAAGACCCGTTTGGCCCAACTCGCATAGAAATTATACGGAGCGAACTCCAGATGCAAATCCTTGGTGATATCCGAGAAGATATCCGAGGTGCGGAACGAAGCATAGGTATCCAGATCTTCGAACACGCAGGTGATCCGTCGGATCGCGTGTTGCGGTTGTTCTTTGAGATAAGCGCAGATACTTTCCACGCATTCCACATTGACGGCATCGTGGTTAGGCATCGAGCGGTTTCCTACCACATAGACCTCTTTGGCTTTCTCCAAATGGATATCGGGATAATACTCTTTGGCGGCACGATGTCCGTAGTTGACCAGGATTCGGTCAAAATACTCCCTTTGCACCGACTTACGCAGATGTTCCCGGATCTTGTCGGAAGGCACGGCAGAGAGCATCAGCACATGTGCCTCTTTATCCCGCCGGAAGATATCGGAGATGACCGATGGCACCATCTCGTCATACCCCATGATGATATAATGCCCCGACACTTTGTAACGGGACAGACCGTTCTGATAGTTCTCCCTGCGCTGGGCGATATAGTTGCTTAACACCGAGATGATGATACCGTTGAAGATGAGTAAACCGATCAGATACGTGATGCTGCTGACCAACAATAGCCATCCGTGGACCGTATCATTCGGATCATCCGCTATGTAGAGACTGCTTAAGGCATTGGTATCAATCAGCATGTAAAGCGGCAACAACCATGGTTTGATGCCATGATTCGTACAGAACACCCGCCAATTGGCACCGGATAAGGACAGACAAACATAAGACACGAGCCAGGTCAAAATCAGAATGCACACAATCCAAAAAGACTGCTTCCAAAGACTGCCTGTCAACATCCTATCCAACCGCAACGAACGGTTGCCTGGCGTATGGGAACGAAGTTTACTTCTCATTTTCGCACAATTTTGCGTGCAAAATTACAAAAAATATTTGGACTGCACAAAAAAATTACACTTTTTTATAAAAAATATTCAATTTAGGGCTATACGTGCGCAAAAAAGTGTGCGCGTGCTTGCGTATGTAAAAAAAATGTAGTATCTTTGCAGCCGATTTTAACGTGCAGTATTGTGGCTATACGCAAAAAAACAGTAATCTGTGTTCTGTGCGCTGTGCTCTGTGCTCCTTGTTTAGCACAAGTGTCAAGTGCAGGCCGTTCGGTATTCTCATTTATGAGTCTGCCGGCTTCTTCGCGCATCAATGCGTTAGGCGGAAGTAACGTCAGCCTCAGCGACGGAGATATCTCGATGGGACTGTGCAATCCGGCTTTGCTGCACGAGAACAGTCACATGAACCTGCAGTTTAACTACTCCTATTACCTGCCCGGCACGATGTTCGGTTCCGTGCTATACGGTCATAATTTCGGTCGTTCTTCCATTGAGAAACCCATCGAAGGCGAACCGGACAAGCCTAATTACTTCGCGGTCGGTATGCATTATTTGGACTACGGACGCATGGAGTATGCCGATATGAACGGTAATCTGACAGGCGGCAGTTTCGGGGCACGGGACGTACTGATCGATGTGATGTATGCTCGGCAGTTAAGTCCGTTATTCAAAGTGGGTGTCTCGCTCAAACCGGTTTTCTCGATCTATGAGAGTTACAGCAGTTTTGCGATAGGCGCTGATGTAGGCGGACATTTTCAGACACCCGACTCCACGTTCCAGATGGGTATCGTACTCGCCAATATCGGTTGGCAGTTGAAGGGTTTCTACTCGCACGAAGGAGGTAGCAACCATGAGATGTTGCCTTTGAACCTGCAACTGGGTCTCACCTATCGTGTCAAACATGCGCCGTTGCGATTCCATCTGCAGATTCATAACATGCAGACCTGGTATCTGAACTACGAATGGACGAGTCTCGACAAGAGTCCGACGACCGGTGACATCCTCTCCCACGACATCAAATGGTACGACATGCTGTTCCGCCATACGATCTGGAGTTTTGAGATCGTACCGAAGAGCGAAGCGTTCTATATCGCCATCAGTTATAACCACCGCAGGCGTGCCGAGTTGCAGTTAAGCGATCAGCGGTCCTTAGCCGGTTTTGCGATAGGTGCGGGCGTGAAGATCAAACAGGCACGGATCGGCTTTGCGATGAGTCAATTGACCAAGTCCAATTTCTCGTACCAACTCGGATTAACATTAGATATCAATTCATTGATGAGATAGTCGAAAGACAAAAGCATTTTTTATGAATAAAATTATTGTTGCTATAGACGGATATAGTTCGTGCGGCAAATCGACGATCGCCAAGGCACTTGCCAAGCACGCAGGTTACACCTACGTGGACACAGGTGCAATGTATCGTGCGATCGGTTTATATACCTTACGGGAGGGTTTGACCGAACCCGCAGATATCATTTCGGCCTTGCCGAAGATAGAGGTGGGTTTTGCCTTAGTCGATGGGGCGCAACACGTGACACTGAACGGCGAAGATGTAGAGCGTCAGATCCGTACGCTGGAAGCCGGCAACCGTGCCAGCCAAATCTCACAGATCAAAGAGGTGCGGGCGTTCCTGGTTGCACAGCAACAGAAGATGGGAGAAGCGAAGGGTATCGTCATGGACGGTCGGGATATCGGTACGGTGGTCTTCCCGAAGGCGGAACTCAAACTGTTCCTTACCGCCTCGCCCGAAGTGCGTGCGCAGAGACGTTACGACGAGTTGGTAGAGAAAGGGGAGCACCCTGATTTTGCAGCCGTACTGGCAGATGTCAACGACCGGGATTACCGGGATACCCATCGTGCGGAGAGTCCGTTACGCCAAGCGGAAGATGCGATTGTGGTTGATAACAGTCACATGACACGCGAAGAACAGATGGAGGTTATTTACGGACTTTTTGACAAAGCCGCAAATAGTTGATAATTAACAATTGACAATTGATAATTACTATCGACGAACATAGCGGTTTTTGTTTTGGTGTGACACGTGCCATCCAAGCAGCGGAGAGCGAACTGGAGAAAGGTTCGCTTTATTGCTTGGGGGATATCGTGCATAACGGACAGGAAGTAGCCCGGTTGGAAATGAAAGGTCTGGCGACCATCGATTACGATGACTTACGCACCCTACCCGCTCATTCACGTGTGTTGCTAAGGGCACACGGAGAACCGCCTTCCACCTATTGGATTGCGCAGCAAAGGGGTATCGAGATCATTGATGCGACCTGTCCGGTGGTCAAGAAACTGCAGGACCGTATCCGTGCATGCTACGAGCAGCATAAGAACGATGAAGCCATCCCTCCGCAGATCGTCATCTACGGCAAGCCCGGACACGCAGAAGTCATCGGTCTGCAAGGTCAGACCAACGACACCGCACTCGTCATCGAGTCCGCCGAACAACTCGATAAAATCGATTTCAACCGACCCATCTATCTCTTCTCGCAGACCACCAAGAGCGTAGAGGGATTTCAGGAATTGGTGAATGCGATTGAGGCACGCCGGTCGTTATTACGTGATCACGGGATTACGTCATTACGAGAAGAAAGCGCGGCTTTCGTGTATCACGACACGATTTGTAGGAATGTGGCTAATCGGGTAAGTCAGTTACAGGCGTTCGCTCGGTCTAACGACTTGGTGATTTTCGTTGGCGGCTCCAAGTCCTCCAATGCGAAAGTGCTCTATCAGCATTGCTTGGAGGCGAACCCCAATACGCTGTTCGTGTCATCAGCGGACGAGTTGAATAATCTAACAACGAAGTGGTCTAACAGCGAAGCGGTCTGTCAGCAAAGCGATCTGCCAGACGAAGCCGGTCTCAGAATCGGTATCTGCGGCGCAACGAGCACTCCCTTATGGCTGATGGAGAAAGTGAAAGAGGAGATCGAAAAGACCCAATAAATAGTACATCGTAAATGACCAAATAGTAAATACATTTATGGATTCTAACAACATCAAAACAGTTGGCGTCCTCACCTCAGGAGGTGACTCGCCGGGAATGAATGCCGCTCTTCGCGCTGTGACACGCGCAGCCATCTATCAAGGCATTCGCGTCAAGGCTATCTATCGCGGCTACAAAGGTTTGATAGACGGCGAAGTGAAGGAGTTTACCACCCAAGACGTTTCCGGTATTATCCAACGTGGTGGTACGATCATCAAGTCGGCACGTTGCCCCGAGTTCAAGACTCCGGAGGGTCGTCAGAAAGCGTACGAGACGCTGCAAAGAGAAGAGATCGACGCGCTGATCGTCATCGGCGGCGATGGTACATTCACCGGCGGAAGACTCTTCTCGCAGGAGTACGATATACCTATTATCGGTCTGCCGGGCACTATTGACAATGACCTTTGGGGAACCGATGCGACGATCGGTTATGACACCTCGCTGAGCACTATCACCGAGTGTATCGACAAACTGCGTGACACCGCTACGTCTCACGAGCGTGTGTTCCTTGTAGAGGTGATGGGTCGCGATGCAGGCTTCCTGACGCTGAACGCCGCTATAGCAGGTGGCTGTGAGGCAGCTATCATCCCGGAGCGTGCACCGGTCCCCGAGCAGATAGAAGAAGCTATCGGTAGTGGTCGCCGCAAATCGAAGAACTCGTCCATCGTACTCGTTCAAGAGCACGCAGTGGAAGGTGGTGCCAAGACCGTAGCGGAGATCATCGAGAAAGTGCATCCGGAGTACTCCACCCGCGTGACCGTTCTCGGACACCTCCAACGTGGCGGCAGTCCTTCGGCATACGACCGCATCCTCGCTTCCCGTATGGGTGTGGCTGCCGTTCAGGCGCTACTCGACGGTCAGCGTAACGTCATGGTCGGTATTCAGAACGACGACATCGTGCTCGTTCCGCTCACCAAGGCTATCCACCAGAAGAAAGATATCAAGGAAGACTCGTGGGAGGCTCTCCAGACGCTTTCGATTTAGTTGAGAGTTGAGAGTTGAGAGATACTAAAAAAGCGAGGCGCGAACCTCGCTTTTTTAGGTCTGTCCGAAAGATCAGCGAACGGATGTCAGTTTCTTGATCTTCGCGTTCAGTTTGTCGCATTTCATCAGTTCCTCCAAGGAGAGGTGCATACGGTAGTTCCAGAAATGGCGCGGGTTAGCCGGTACGTTGATACGATCGGCGAACTGGTCTTTGATACGTACGTCACCGTCGATAGCTAACCAGTCTTGCAAAGGCAAGATGGTCCACATAGCGGGACTGTACATATGCTGGTTGATGATGAACTCAGCAATCTCCGGACTCATCTCTTGCGGCGCTTCGCCCCACCATCCCATCTGGTCGTTATAGAAACGTTGGGTTACGGCGCGGTCCTCTTCCCACCAAGCACGCAGCGGGTTCATATCGTGCGTACCCGTTGTGCAGACGGACTGATACGGCGCGTCAGCCGGGTGAGCGAACTTAACGGTCGGATCTTTCGGCATGCGTTGGATCTCGAGACTGAGAATCTGCAGTTCGTGCATCACGTCAGGCACACAAGCCGGAACCATACCTAAATCTTCACCGCAGCAGAGCATTTTCGTTGCACCGATGAGCGTCGGCAGTTTGCGCATGGCCGAGTCACGCCAGAACTGGGTATGCCGACGGAAGAAATAGTCGTTATAGATACGCATCAGCGCCTCTTTCTGGTCGCTATAGAGCTCATTGAACGAGTGACTCTGATAGATGGAGATACGCGGATGGAGCCATCCCGGACGACGTTGATCTTCAACCATCAGCACTTCGCAATGCAGGTAGATTAAGCCGTTGCAGATGTTATGAACCGCCGCCTCCGAGAGACCGGACGCTTTGAGTTGTTTCTCATCGCCGAGCAGACGGTCTGCCCATTCCTGTACCTTCGCTTGGGTATCAAACTCCGGACGGAACCAGTAGATATAGTTATCGCGTGTCTGGAGGGCATGTTGCTTTGCCCAATCGGTATCGAATCCCAGTACCGAACCTAAGAAGTTCGAACGGATATAGGGCTTGGTCATACGGTCCCAATCGAGGCTCACGCCTTGTGCGCAAAGGTCATCGTACGAATACGGGAGAGCCGGAACGAAATGTCCGCACAGACCCCATACATCGGTCTTACGCATCTGCCAGATACGGAAGAAACCTAAGATATGATCGACTCGGTAAGCATCGAAATAGTCCTGCATCTTGCGGAAACGAGCTTTCCACCATCCGAAACCGTCTTTGGCCATCTCCTCCCAGTTATAAGTCGGGAAGCCCCAGTTCTGACCGCTGATAGAGAAATCATCGGGCGGCGCACCGGCAGATGCGTCCAGGTTGAAGAGCGACGGATAAACAGCTGCATCGACCGAATCCGGACTGATACCGATAGGTATATCACCCTTCATGGCTACACCGAGGTTATGGGCATAAGCAACGGCGTCAGCCAACTGCTTATCTGCATGGAACTGCAGGAACTTATAGAAATCTTTCGGTTGTTTGTCCCGTTTAGCAAGAAAAGCTGCATAGGGTTCGAGCCAAGCAGCATTCTTCGCCTCAAAAGCCTTGTATTCTTCGCTGCTGAAGAGGGCATCTTTGTCCTGTTTGTACAGAGCTTTGAAGTACACCATCTTCGCATCATAAACGTTCTGATAGTCAGCAAAAGAGAGGGCGTTCAATTCTGCTTTCTGCGCCTCGTATTTCTTCTTCATCGCCGGTGTCAGTTTGCCCATCTTCTCGATATTGATATATATCGGATGAAGCGCAAATACGGAAACGGCGTTGTAGGGATAACTATCTAAGTTATTGTGTCTTAGCGTAGTATCGTTGATCGGCAGCGTCTGAATCATCTGCTGCCCCGTAGCGGCAGCCCAATCGGCCATCTTCTTGAGGTCCTGGAACTCACCGATACCGAATCCTTCGGCACTACGCAGCGAGAAGACCGGAATGGCTACACCTGCACCCTTCCAACGCGGTTGGGTACGACGGAAAACACGGTCGTTCTGATAGATGACCTGACCTTTCTCCACACCCCAGATCTGACGATTCTCACCCCATTCGGTATCTACCACAGCTCCGGTTTTGAGGTCATAAACGACGTATTTGTATTCAACGATATCCTGACCTTTTACTTCGATGTCCGCACGCCAGATCGGGAACTCTGCATCGCTCATAATGAGCTTGTTAGCTGCGTCCCAGTTACCCAATGCTTCGCAGTTACCGATGATGGCCACGCCTTGCGAAGGCAGGATCTGGGGCAGGTCGATCGAGAAACGGATGTTGCCCTTCGGCGCTTTCACTTTCGCCGGTTTATGACGCATAAAGAGGGCTTTGAGGAAAGCGGTGGTGTAGAACGAGTCTTCGTACGTGCTGGCTTGCCATGCGTCACGAACGACGATACGCTTGTCGGCAGCCTTCAACGCCAAGGTACGCGGTTCTCCGGCCTCATAGATATACTGCCCGGCCCCCACACGGATAGCGTACTTATACTGCACGCTCGTCGGAAAATCGCTAACAGGCACATTCACAGACCAGAAATCGGTTCCTTGGCAGCTAAGCACCAACGGATCTTTCTCCGTCCAACCCAACATCGACTCTTGCGTCTCGATCACGCACAGAGACTGCCCATACTCGGCACGATAGTGAATCTGAAAATTGATGTTCATGGTTATTTTATTTACGATTTAGTCATTTACGATTTACGATTTATTGAACCATTTAGCCATTGACCCATTTCGAGTGCAAAGATACAACTTTTTTTTTAATTATGCAAAATTATTTTTATTTTTTCTCAAAAAAGGCCAAATTAAGCAAGGTAAGAGGGTGTTTATGCCCCATAAAAGCACTCCGGCGAGGGCCGCGTTCATCGAACCGAAGAGCGTGATCGCCCATGCCCCCCGTACGCCTACTTCGGCAATCGGGACGTTGGGTGTGATGGTGACGAGCAGGTAATAGACGGGTAAATTTGAAATTTGATATTTGATATTTGAAATTGCTCCTATGGAACCTAGGGCGCCTAGTGCAAAAAGGACCAAGTAGAGTTGGACGCACCAGCAGACAAGGCGCACGAAACTCTGTCCCAAGGAGATGAGGATGAGTCGTCGTGAGACGGTTGCCCAGCGACGCAAGAGACGGGGAGCCAAAACGAGTGCAACGATAAGCAAGAGCAGCACGGCTCCGACAAACAGATAATAAGCAATCTCAAATCTCAAATCTCCAATCTCAAATATCATCGCTACTAAGCCGGTAGCGATGATTGCCGCCGTCATCGTGGCGGAGCCTACGGCTCCCATGGAGAGCACACGTGACCACAATCCACCATTCGCACCATTCCCGTCATTCTTCATCAATAGTCCCCGTGCCGGGTATTCGCCGAGTCGCCAAGGCGTGATCAGGCCTGCCAGTTTGGAATAATAGACCTGTCGGTGCGCTTCTTTCCAAGTCATCATTCCATCATTCGCATCATTAAGCAAAGCGTCACCATTCATTAGCGTCTTCCACCGCCATGCTTCGATACTCATGTTCACCGGCATCAGGGCCACACAAAGCACCAATGCCGACCACTGCCCGACACCCATCGACCGCAGCGAAGCCCAAAGCGTTGCATAGTCGTCGTATATCGCCAAGCGATAGGCGAGATACCCACAGGCCGCCAGCGCGATGACCCACTCGATGATATGATATATTTTTTTTCGGACCATTTGGGTCTTTTGGGACAAATACGCTGCAAAATTACTGCTTTTTTTGCATATATGCAAGATTTTTTGTACTTTTGCGCCGTGAAACGAAGAATTTGGTTCATAGGGCTTATTTGTTGTGCGCTGAAAATAGTTGCGCAAGAGTCTTTCAACTTTCCATACGGCGTCAGCAGATCGGAAGAATATTCCACTTTCAACCTCGACGAAGTCGTCCTCGATATCTATAATGCCGTTACGGAGATAGATGCCGTCGATTTTGAGCAACTGCAAACAGACTTATATGCGTTACATGCGAATCCGATTGACCTGAACCATACGAATGAAGAAGAACTGAAGCAACTTTACTTTCTGTCCCCTCGTCAGATCGATGATATCCTGTTGTACGCCGATCGCCATCCGTTTGAGAGTCTGTATGAGTTACAGTTGATTCCGAGTCTGGCGGATTATGAGATCCGGGACCTGTTGCCCTTCATCCAAATTGCCAATGACCAATCACCTATAACAAATAATAATATAATGTACGCGCGTGAGGTCTTCGCGCACGCAAAACATGAACTGGTTGCACGGGTTGACGCACGGAATATAGAGGACACTTTAAGTACGGATCCGGTCTTTGCGCAGTTCCGCTATCGTTTTGATTATCAGCGTCGTGTAACTTTTGGCGCGCAACTGCGCAGACCTGTAGGCGGCATGGCGCAAGACCTGCAATACGGGGCGTATCTGCAGTTAACCGACATCGCTCCGCATGTGCATAAGATCGTGGGAGGCAACTACCAGGCATCGTTCGGTCAGGGACTTGTGTTGGCACCGATTTTTCATTCGGGCAAATCGATGTATGTAGCCTCAGCCGGGATGCAGCAACAGGGACTGCGTCACTACGGCGGAGCGGACGGTGCCAGTATGCATGGCGCAGGTACCACGCTGCGTTGGAAATGGGGCAAGAGCACCCGTCTGGATGTAAGTGCGTTATACTCCATGCGACGCGCCAATGACAGCACGTGGCAACATACCATAGGAGCGAATCTGACGCTGCGACATAAGCGACTTGAAGTGCAGCTGACGGGTATCGAAAACATATGGTCGGACTCCATTCGTCCGTACCGCAATGCGAAGTATAATCAGCACTATTTCAGAGGGTTCCATCAAGCCGTATTGGGTGCTTCAGTACGGTATAACCACGGTTGGTTTGATCTCTTCGGCGAAGTGGCTACCAGCCAAAATCACCAATCAGAAATCACCAATGACAAATGGGGAGTAGGTACGCTTGTGGGATGTCGATTTTATCCTGCGGATGGGGTAAATCTGATTGCTTTATATCGCTATTATTCGCCTTGGTTTGACAATGCGTGGGGTTACGGTTTTTCGGAGACTTCGCGCATCAACGATGAGAACGGCGGATATATCGGTTTTGATATCACACGGCTCAAAAACTGGCGGTTCAGCGGCTACGGCGATGTGTTCTATTTCAGCGGATATAAATACGGTTTGGGCGATGCCACCAAGACGATCGGTTATGATGCGATGCTTGAGACGCAGTACCATTCAAATCAACAATCACAAATCACCAATCACAAATATTGGCTTTCTTTTCGCCTACGTGCAAAAAAGAAAGCCAATGTATCTACCTATTCCGCACGTTTTCAGTTCGATTGGAGCAAAGGTCCATGGAGTTTGCGTACCTCGGCAGACGCGAATTATGTGGAAAGTTATGGCGTTAGTTTGGCGCAAGATATCGCCTATGATTTTACACCATACACCGTACACCATACACCCTTGAGTCTGAGACTCAGACTCCAAGCCTTCGATGCCCGGGAATGGTCCAATCGCATCTATCTGTACGAGCATGACGTACTCTACTCTTTTTCTATTCCTGCGACCTATGGTTTGGGCGGTCGGGCGTACTTGTGTCTCAAATGGCAGATCATCAACCAACTGGCACTCTATCTGCGGGTTAGCGAAACGGTTTATAGTTCCAAATGGGCTTCCGAGCATCATCGCGCAACCACTCGAACGGACGTGCATCTCTTACTGCGAGCAAGTTTATAAATCGAACATTTCTTTTGCCGGATGGGAACAGGTCAAAGTGATAGAGCGGATGCAAGCTAACGTTCGGCGATTAAGCCAAGAGCCCGTTGCTCCATACACGATGGCGGAGATAGATGCTCGTCTTGATGAAGCAGAACGTGATATCGAGGAAGGTCGCTACTACACTACCGATCAGGTATTCCATCCGCAATAATTTGCACCATTTTCATGTCGCAAAAAAGAACCATTTAATCAAAAAGCTCGTTCCTTACGATAAAAACAAATTTTTTTGCCCAAATACTTGCATACATCAAAAATTTTTCGTACCTTTGCAGCCGAATTTGATAGATGACAGAAGTACCAACGGTTAAGACACTACTTTTGTATGAAACAATCCACAGCATATCAATATTTTACCACCGGGCTGATGTCCGTAGGGAAGATATAGTGCGCTCAAGAAACAGAATCGTTGTACGGTTTTGTTTCTTTTTTTTGTGAAATAATGACATATGGCTATATCCGCGTAAGTAGTGACAAGCAGACGGTGGAGAACCAACGGTTTGAGATCAACCGCTTCTGCGCACAAGAGGGGATAGAGATAGACGGGTGGATAGAAGAGACGGTCTCAGGTACGAAAGCCTACACCAAGAGACGCTTGGGGAAATTGGTCAAACATGTAGGGAACGGGGATTTGATTATTTGCAGCGAGTTGAGTCGGTTGGGCAGAAACCTCTATATGATCATGGAGATCTTGAGTTACTGCATGCGCCGCGGATGCAAAGTATGGACGATTAAGGACGGCTACAGGCTGGGGGATGATATACAGAGCAAAGTGCTGGCATTTGCTTTTGGGCTGAGCGCAGAGATAGAGCGGAACCTGATCAGCCAGCGGACACGGGAAGCCTTGGCACGATTGAAAGCAGAAGGGAAACGGATTGGAAGGCCGCCCGGTAAGAAAAGCAGACCGGAGCTCCATCCGCTCTACGGCAAAGAGGAATATATCCGCAAAGCCTTAGCGGCCGGTACCTCGCAACGCCAAATCGCCCGACATCTGCATTGCAGCCGATCCACTTTAAGGAGATACCTGAAAAGGATATAGTAAGAAGAAAAAAAGTATACGATTATTAAGATTTGGGGCATTACCTATGCGGAACGTATGCATTACCTATGCATTACCTATGTAACACCTATGATCGATTTAGCTTTTTGCGCAAAAAAAATGTACGATTATTAAGATTTAGGTTTGTCCAAAAGAGTCAAAAATGACTAAGGAAAAAAGAATAATTGAAATGACAAAAGAAATGGAAAATAAAGGCGAAATAGTAATTTACCAAACGCAAGATGGTCTTGCTAAACTCGATGTCCTTTTGGATGGCGAGACGGTATGGATTACACAAGACCAAATGACAGAACTATTCCAACGGGACAAATCCACTATTTCGCGTCATATAAAAAATATATTTGAAGACGGAGAATTGGATGAAAAATCAGTAGTTGCATTTTTTGCAACAACTGCTTCTGATGGGAAAACATACCAAGTTGCTTACTACAATCTGGATGTTATTATTTCGGTAGGCTACCGAGTTAAGAGTCAGAGGGGTGTACAATTCCGGCAGTGGGCGACAAAGCGGATACACGAATACATCGTTAAGGGCTTTACGTTGGATGATGAGCGATTGAAAGGTAATGGAGGTGGTGCATACTGGCGAGAATTGCTCCAACGGATTCAAGAGATTCGTACGGACGAGCGCATGATTTATCGTCAAGTGCTTGACCTGTATGCAACGGCCTATGATTACGATAAGACATCCAAAGCAGCACACGAATTTTTTGCGGCATACCAAAACAAGTTCCATTTCGCTATTCATGGACATACGGCGAGTGAATTGATTGTAGAGCGTGCAGATGCCGACCAGCCGTTTATGGGTTTGACAACAGGAGAGTATCCGACTACGGCAAAGGTTACAATCGCCAAGAACTACATGACAGATAAAGAGTTGGACGCAATGCGTAGTCTGGTGAGCGGTTTCTTTGATTTCGCTGAGATGCAAGCAAAGTTGCATCATCATATGTATATGAGCGATTACATGAAGTTGCTGGAAGACTTGATTCGCGTCAACAAGCGTCCTGTGTTGGAGGGCAAAGGTCATGTGTCGGCAGATGATGCGAAAGCGCATGCCTTAGGAGAATTGAAGAAGTTCAAAGAGCGTCGTCTGTCTCCTGCTGAAGAGGATTATATGGAAGCGATTCGTGAATTGAACAAAGAAGCAAAAAAGCATTTGAGAGAAAATTGAAAGGAAGAATAGAGATATAGTGTACCTTATCTGCACTCTAAATTTGATAAGAAACGACCTTTGACATAGTGAGAATAAAATTAACAAAAAGAAAAGGGATAAAAAGGATCAAAAGATTGGTTCAAAAAACCGACCCATTTAT
>Ga0247611_10002843_pt1 | contig 26812 bp, 37 predicted proteins | sample 177DNAGHGhighgp2_FD_192422 | JGI IMG/M metagenome (GOLD analysis project Ga0247611, IMG submission 192422) | Sheep rumen microbial communities from Palmerston North, Manawatu-Wanganui, New Zealand - 1770 DNA GHGhigh gp2 | ecosystem: Host-associated > Mammals > Digestive system > Stomach > Rumen... | reverse complement strand
AACATCGACGATCCGTCGCTGCTGTAGCTTGACGCGCAAAACGCAAAAAAACGGGATATGCCGCAAAAAGCGGGAATTGAGGGTGTAAACCGCGCAAATACGAGGATTTTGACGGGTTTTATATGCAAATTCCTGTGCGGGGAATGTAAAAAATAAAGTGTCTTGAAATGGGTTTTAAGGACCGTTTCAAGACACTTTTTCTTTTAAAAGGTTTTGACTTTCAAGAGCATTAAAAAATATTAAAAGCACGTAACACCGCCTTTTAATTACTTTTAAGAAATTTTAAGGATAACTATTGACGCTGTTTTCAATGATAAAACAGAGGGTGCGAACTGCGAACAAAAACAGGGTGGGGTGCGAACTACTTCGCACTCCCTGTTGTTTTACTTATGCTTATTTCATTTGTGATATGGCAACAAAACCGCTCCCGTATGCTGTTTTTATCTTCGTTTTGATAGCTTTATATTGCTTTTCCTTTAGCTTCGTATTCTGGTTCGGACTTATCAGAAAGACACTGCATATATCCAATAATTTTCCCTTTATCTATCTCGGATAATCTTCTATATAATGTAAGACATTCTTGCTCATCATCTTTTAGAGAGTCTTTTCCCGTCAAAAGAAAATCAGTTGAAACTTGCAAAAATTCAGATAACTTAACTACAATATCAGAGGAAGGAACAGAGCCATTTTTCCAATATGTTCCGTTTGCTGTTCCGATGTTTATAGCCTTCAAAACTGCAGTAACGCTTGTTTTCCTACTTTTGCACGCTTTTTTTAATTGTTCATAAAACACAATATTCCTCCTATCAAATTGGTAAAAATCACGAAAATTCAGTTTGCTTAGTCCTTTCTCCTTGACAAACTAAGTATACTGAATTATAATTAACTTGTGGTTAAACCACAGGGCGCACTGATCCCAAGATAGTATAACACAGAAACTTGAAAAACACAATAGAAAAGAGGAATGAAAATGAACGATCTGAAAGTATTCAGCAGTTCGGAGTTCGGAGAGCTCGGTATTATGCTGATTGACGGCAGGGAGTATTTTCCGGCTACACAATGTGCAAGAATCCTCGGATATAAGAATCCGCAGGAAGCAATTCGCAAGCATTGCAAAGGGGTGCGTGAATTGCTCACCCCTACGGCAGGTGGTTCGCAGAATGTTAAATTCATACCCGAAGGAGACCTCTACCGCCTTATCATAAGCAGCAGGCTTCCGGCGGCTGAAAAGTTTGAACGCTGGGTGTTCGATGAAGTCCTTCCGAGCATTCGCAAAAACGGCGGTTACAATGTTTCCGGCTCTCTCACAAAGGAAGAGATAGAAAAGCTCGTCACGGTGACCGCTGCCGAGGTGGTTTGCAGGGTGGTTCCCGCGGTGGTCTCCGAGGTCATGAAAAATATGGTTCCCGCTGTTTCCTGCGACACAACGCAGGATGCTCCCTGCGCTGAACACGCTCCGCACAGCGGCAAGAGAGTTATTGAAAGGCACGACAGAAGCAAGATCGCCAAGCTCCCGCCGGATATCAGGGAAATGGTCGAAAATATGCTTATCCGCGGATGTACATTCATCGAGATCGGAACATTTATCACCAATGTTTCGGGCGTTTCTGTATCGGCTTCTTCAATATGCAGATACAAGGAAAGAAATTTCGAGGTGATAAAATGACTGCTCAGGAAATAGATTCTATTTATGAAAAAAAGCGCAGGTTCGTTGAAAAGCTGCGGGAGGCACTCATCATGGTGGAGCGGTTCGATATCGCGGATATCGTGTATTCCCGCATGAACAGCAAAGAGATCATCGAGGTCACCTATAACAGCGGCTATACGAAAAAGCTTAACGTCACCGGAGACAGTGAGTATGCTATCATCATTGATATCAGCAGAGTTCTCGGATAAGGAGGGGAACATATGAAAGCAAAGGTAAAATACGCACGTCCGAGGGTGCTTATAAATGCCCCGAGGATGTCAGAAAGCTATAAAAACAGGTGCCGTTTTGAAGCTATTAAAGAAGGTATTAAACGCTATTCAATACCCGATAAGGTCTATATCGACAACGGAAAAGATGCGGAAGAGCGTGAAGAATTTGAACAGGCTCTTGACGCCATAGATGATATGGTGGATACCATTGCGAAGGAGATCGTAGCAACAGCACATCAGAACGATGATTTCATCTGCACAAGCTGTCTGCGGACAGCGCAAAGGCTTTTCGGACTTTTCAGAAAATACGCCCGCGAGGAAGATGTGACAAAGCTTCGCGAGGACTGGAAAAGCATCACGGGGCGGGATATCTACGATTGAGGGGGTGTACATATTGAAGGAAAATAATGTTATCGGACGCAATATCAGAATGAGACGGGAGCGGCTCGACATGGAACAGAAGGAGCTTGCAAGCCGGATAGGAGTGACCAACTCCGCGATCTGTCAGATAGAGCGCGGAAAGCGCACTCCCGGCATTGCAAATCTCGGCAAGATAGCAAAGGTCCTCGGCTGTGCTCCGGACGAGCTCCTGAGGGAGGGCGCGTGAATGAGAGCACGGATATCGGCAGACGAACAGCGCGTTATTTATAGTATGAAGAATTCGGGGCTGTCTTTTCAGCAGATAGCGAGAATAATCGGATGCAGCCTTACTACCGCCGAAAGGCACTACTATATGGAAGAACATAACAAATACTGCAAGACCTCGGTACAGACGCGCAGGATCGACTGGTCGCAGGTATATACCGGTCTTATGTCGGTCAGGGATACCACAGAGAAGATCGAAAAGAAATATGCCGAAACGGAGCAGTCATAAATGCTCCGTCCATCGGGGACGGTCTCCCGATGCTGATGATGGCAGACCATACAGAATTATTTCACTATATATAGAACTTTCGGAGGGGAGGTAAGGAATTGGAGTATATTTCGTGCAGAGACTATTCTGAATTACGCGGCTGCTCAATAAGATACACACAGATGCAGATAAGCAAAGGAACTATCGAAGCTGTTCAGCAGCGCGGCTCGAATAACTGCCTGCAATACATGATACCCGTAACGGCACTGCCGCCGGAGCTGCAGCAGAAGCATTACAGCAGGGTAAAGGCAGAGAGCCCGGCGCTGCTTCCCGCTCCCGCATCGGAAAAGCTTCCCGCAGTCAGACGGAAGGAACACAGAGAGTTCGGCAGTTTTACAGCTTTCGAGCGAAAACAGATAACGTTCTGGTGCGATATTCTCAATGAATGGCGCATACGGCGAAAGGAATACGACAACTGCGAAACAGGCGACATGGTTTTCATTGAGGAAATGAAACGGCTGCATAAGGCAGAACTGGATAAATTCAATATCCGTCTGAGCAGGGATATCCTCTACCGGAAATACCGTTTCTACAAGGAAAATGACCTCGCAGGGCTTACCGAATGCAGAGGCGGCAGCAACAGAGGAAAAAACAGTATCCCGCCGGAGCTGTCAAAGGTGTTCTGTGACCTATGGCTGAGAGGAAACGAGCCGACTGTTTCTCAATGCTATCGGGAGACACGGGAATGGGCACTTATCAACAAGCCGGAACTTATAGACATAATACCCTCCGAAGCTACGTTCAGACGTTCCACTGAAAAGATTCCCATTGCCGTGATAAAGTTCTTCCGCGGCTCGGAGAAGGAATGCTATGATGACTGTCTTGCGCACATCATACGGCTGTATGACGGCATAGAAGCCAATGATGTATGGGTAGCGGATAATCACACGTTCGATTTCATCACAAGATCAGATGACGGCGAGCGTCTGCACCGTATGTATATCACGGGATTTCTGGACGCCAAGACCGGCGCTCTGGTCGGGTGGAACATCACCGAAAATCCATGCTCACAGTCAACTATACTTGCGCTGAGACACGGTATCATGAGGTGCGGTGTCCCGAAGATCGTCTATGTGGACAACGGTCGTGAATTTCTGACACATGATATCGGGGGCAAGGGACACAGGGCAAGAAAATCACAGGCAGAAGTCACCGACCCGCCGACCATACTTGACCGTCTCGGTATAAAGATGAAAAACGCCAAAGTCTGCAACGGACGCGCAAAGCCCATTGAAAGAATGTTTTTAACGCTCAAAAACACCATTTCAAGAGTGATGACGACTTTTACGGGCGGGAACATCATCGAGCGTCCGGAATCGCTGAAATGGCAGATAAAGCACGGCTATGTTCCGTGGGATCATGAGCTGAGAGAAAAGCTGGATATCCTTCTTGACGGCTACAACGGCAGTCTGTACGGCGGCTGTGAACCGCAGTTCAAGGGACTGACAAGAGCCGAAGCATGGTGCAAGTCGATAAAGCGCAGGACTGCCGTGACCTGCGATGAAAGCACACTCGATTTTCTTCTGATGCGCAACACACGGTATCAGAAGGTGCGCGAGAACGGTGTATATATCACGGTCTCCGGTGAAAGGCTGTATTACAACTGCGGCGAGGACAACTGGAGATATCAGGAGAAAAAGGTCTATGTGCGGTACGATCCCGCCGATCTGGAGTATGTCCGCGTGTATGATGAAGAAGATCGCTATATCGGAGACTGGACGCTTGACAGGAATGTTTTTGTCGATTACATAGTATCCGATTCGGAAAACTGCGAGGATATCGCGGACAGGCAGCGTCTGATCGGGCGGCAGCTCCGCGCTGTAAAAGCCTGCGGTAAGGAGCTTACCGGAGATATGCAGATAGACGCTCTGGCTCTGGCAGTCTCGGAAGCAAACAGAAAGCTCGGTGATGTGACATTTACTCTGCCGGACAACAGTGAACGCATACCCGTTCCGGAGCTGAAGGACAGGTTTATCACGGATAATGACAAGGAGGTGGATATTGATCTTAAAGTAATGGCGGAAAATGCCGAGAAAAGAAAATCAGGATAATGAAAAGAGGTTTTAGTATGGATAATGAAAGATTAACGGCAGCTCTGGCTAAGGTCGAAGAACTCAAAGTAAATCAGGGATTATCTCAGGAAAAGGCAGGAAAGCTCATCGGTGTGTCCGGTTCGGTGCTTTCGGGACTTGCAAGCGGCAAGTACAAGGGCGACACAGAACGCATGGTGAAGATCATCGAGGATTATTTCGTGGTAAAGGACAACTACGACTGCACATATCAGGAGATCGAGTATGCGGAGACGTCAATATCTACAAAAGTATATGATACCATAAAGCTGTGTCACATCAAGGGCGGGCTTGCGATCTTCTCCGGAGATGCAGGCATCGGCAAGACCAAAGCCGCCAAGAAATACGCTGCGGACAACCCCACGAACAGCATCTACATATCCCTTAACCCATGCTTAACGTCCATAAAAGCGATATTGAAACTGCTTTCAAGCAAGATAGGAGCTCGTCCGGAGCGGCAGCTCGATGATATGTGGCTCGCTATCAGAGAAAAACTGTCCGACGGAATGGTGCTTATCTTCGATGAAGCACAGCATCTTCCGTACAAACCGATAGAGACGCTGCGTGCATTCTCGGATTCGTTCGCGGACGAGGGTCAGACGCTCGGCATCATCTTTATAGGAAATCCGGAGACAGTGCGCAGGCTCGGGGCAAAGCAGAAAGCGGAGTTCGCACAGATAGCCAACAGGACAAAGCAGAAGCTCATATACGGTACAAAACATATCCAGCGCAGAGACATTGAGCTCCTGTTCCCTGTGCTGCGGAGCAGGAACATGGACGCAGAGATAGATTTTCTCTGGGGGATATCCCGGACAGAGCAGGGTCTTCGCGGTGCAGTCAATCTTTTCGGCAATGCATACGATAATAATAACTATACGCTGAAGGGTCTTACGGCTATGGCAAAGCACATGGAGCTCGACCTCACCGGACTGGACATAAAATCTATAAAAAGCAGCAAAGGCGCTGCCTGAGCTTCGGCGGGGAATTATTCCCCGCTCCGTAATGCGGCTGAGAACGGTGGCAAGCCCGTGTAAACGCAGAGTCAGGGAAAACAATACTATAATAAATTCGGAGGTAATCACTATGGCTAAGAAGAAAAAGGCTATCGACAATGAGGAAATGCTCAGGCTTATACGCTCCTACAAGTCCAATCAGAACGCTATCAGCGATCTCAAAGCACAGCTCGAAGAGGACAAGGAAGCTATCACGGCAGCTATGAAGGCGTTCGGGCTCGATGAGTATTCCGTTACTTCTCCCGAGGGAGATCACTACAAGGCAGCATTCAAGGAAGTGACCTCAGAGAGGTTCGACAGCAAGGCATTTGAAAAGGAGCATCCGGATATCTACGCAAGATACATCAAAGCCGGTTCGTCTATGAGATTTACGATATCGTGAGGTGATATCATGGAGAAAAACGCTCTGAAAAAGATATTCGGCATATCTAAGGCGCTGGGGATAGATAGCGAGGAGCTGCATCTGCTGTGCTCCGCGGTGACGGGACAGGACAGCCTGAAAAAGCTCGACCGTGCTCAGACCTCGGCGCTCATACGGGAGCTGGAGAGAAGGCAAGCTGTGAGCAGTACGGGAAATGCTGCTCCCGCATACGGAAAAGTCTACAAGACGGACGGAATGTCTCAGGAACAGTGCAGAAAGGTGTTTGCGCAGATCTACGAGCTTGCGAAATATGACAGCGAGCCGAGCACCGCAACGGCGGGAGAACGGGTATGCGGATCAATACAGAAGATAACCGGCAAGCTGTCCGTTCCCGCAGAGCCGTTTGCGCGGCTCTCCGCTGCCGACGGTCAGAAGCTCATAGAAATGCTGAACAGATACATAACATCGGCTGCGCTCAGAGCGGCGAGGCAAGCATGACAGCGGCAGAGGCTAAGCATAATATAGGCGGGCTTGTAAGGCTGACCGATGAGAGAGATCACATAGACGGGATATACAAGCTGACTGCGGTCATACTCAGAAGGAACAATCTCGGACAGCTGTACTGTCAGGCAGAAGTGCAGAAAATGTTCTCGGATAAATGTCTGATGTATGTCCGTCCGGAGCGGCTGGCTCCGCTTATAGGAGAACCTCAGGAAGAATAGAAAAGAAAGGAGACGATAACTATGAAAAGGACAATAAACAAGCTGTTATGCGTAATATGTGCGGTCGGCACATATATCATGGCATTCATGGCAGCAGACATCATCAACAGGGGCGTACCGTTTGACTTTATCAGCGGAGCAGCGATAATAATATGCAATGCAGCGATGCTGTACCTGTTCATCGTATGCGGGTTCGGGCTCATGGAACAGGAGCAGCCGAATATGCATCGGGGAAAGTGCTCCGTAAAACCCGACAATACGGATTATTTCGATAGATACTTCAACGAGAGGGAGTGAGCGCATGAGCCTGTTGGACAAGCTGACCGCCGACGATCTGGACGAGACACAGCGCGAGCTTGCAGACTGCATAGGCATGGAGGCATACAGAAAGCTTGTCGCTACATACGCGGGCGAGACAATAACGATCAGAATGCCCGACAGACTGACGATTCGCCTTCGCAACGACGACATCAGGTCGGAATATAACGGATACAACATTTCCGAGCTTGCCCGCAGGTATAATATGCATCCGAATACGATACGGCGCATAGTTTCGGAGATACGAAGCGAAAAGCGTAACGAGCAGCTTCCGGAGCAGCTCGACCTTTTCAGCGGATAATTCAAACATCTGCTAAAGGATACGGATAAAATAATACTGTATAATTATCATATAGGTAGTTATACAGTATTTTTTATTTATACAAAAAGCGCGGGGTGAAGCAATGAACATATCGGATATCTATAATATCATTCTTACGACACTTATCGGCGTGGTGAGCTTTTTCGTGAAAAAGGCGTTTTCGGACATTTCAATGAAGGCTGACCGTTCGGAAATAGACAGGATAGAGAAGCTCCTCGGTGACAAGGCAGACCGGCAGGCTCTGGCTGCGCTCGAAAAAGAAGCAGAAAATTCGAGAAACTCTATCAACTCTATCAAGGACAACTATCTGACACGGGAGGATTTTTTCCGCGAACAGATAAAGACCGAGAAAAAGCTCGACAAGATAATGGATATACTTATGGAAATGAAAGGCGGCGCTGTAAATGAATGAAAAGGATATCCTCAACAGGATACGTTCGGAGAAATTCACAGATAATAACGGCACCGTTCTCAGGGCTGTCAACATCGGACGAACGAACTATAACAGGCTCGCTCAGCTCCGCGCGGCACTGGATACGGATATCGACGCTGCCGAGTTCGCCGACGCTGTGAACTACCTTTATCTCGCAGGATATATAAGCATGAGAAAAATATCCTCCGGTCAGCCCGCCGATCCTGCCGATACTCCCATCGACGAGTGCGAGGCAAAGCTCACAGCAGACGGCATCAGGCTGCTTGCAGGGAAAATATCCGATGAATGTGTGAGGGTGTGAGTGCGGTGAGCAGACGTAAGCACGGTAAAATAGATATGCTCGACCCTGCTGTGAAAAATACGGTCGATGAGATGATAATGTCGGCGCGGTTCCGGTATCGGGAAATAGCGGAGTATATCGCAGATACCGCAGGCGAGGAGATATCACAGTCGGCAATATGCAGGTATGCACAGGGACTGTGTGCGGATATGCAGGCGATACATATCGCACAGGAGAACTTCAAGGCTATCATGCAGGAATGTGCGAAGTATCCCGACATAGACACCACGGAGGGCATCGTGCAGATATCCTCCAACCTTATGATGACCGCCGTCCGCAGCCTGTCTCCGGAGCAGCTCCAGAATGCCGACCCTCTGAAGGTGATGAAGCAGGCGACCGAGCTTGTCCGCGCAGCGTCATACAAGCGCAATCTCGAAATGAAGAACAAGGATATTGCCGAGGCGGGATTTGATGAGATCAAGCAGAAATTTTTCATCGGTCTTGAAAGGGACAGACCGGAATTGTATAAACAGCTTTCGGAATATCTCGAAGAGCATAAAAGTGCAGGTGATATCCAATGATCTATGTCATACAGACAGAAAGCGGAAAGGAAACGGACATCTGCCGTCAGCTCAACGAAAAAGGATCCCGCGCGTATGTCCCCCGAAGAGAGCTCATACTTCGCAGGAATGCAGGGTGGACTAAGGTGATAAATATACTGTTCCCGTCCTATGTTTTTATTGACTGTGATTATTCCCCAGAACTGCATCACGCTGTGAAAAGCATTGACGGGGTGATAAGATTTCTCGGAGCGCCCTCGCCGATCGGCGGCAATGAGGAAGAATTCATGAGGCTGCTGTTCAATTCCGGTGAGCCTGTCCCGATGAGCACAGCGGAGATCGGCAGAGATGGAAGCGTAGAGGTAACAAGCGGTTTTCTGGTCGGGCGGTCGCATTACATAAAATACTGGAACGTCCGTCAGAGAAAAGCTCTTGCGGAGATACGTTTCGGCGGAAAAGCTCACAGGGTAAACTTCGGTGTGGAATATACAACGGTATGACGAGCAAAAGGGTAGATCCGTTCCCCTGCTGTAAACCATACTTTCACATGAGATCAAACGGAAAAGAAGACATCTTTATCCGAATGGCAGCGCACGCTTTCACAGTCTGTCAATCACATCGTTAAACAGCCGTTAAACACCCTTTTAATTTCATTTAAGTAGTGTTGACTATGAAACTATACTATCATGATACAGAAACGCTCTGAGGGGCGTTTCTGTTCGTTTCTGAGGGGGTACATTTTTTGAACAGAAAACAGAAGAGCCTTGCCGATGTAGCGGCGGCTATGAAATACAGGGAGACCGAAGAAAAACGCGATCCGGCTGAGGGCAGCATAGCGGAGATCACAGCGGCGATACTCGCTGAACCCTCGGCAGCGAAACGAAAAAAGCTCATAGAAAGATTCACCGCACGTCATGCCGATGCTGCGGGTTTTCTTGCGGATAATGAGGATATCGTAAATGCCGAGGCGGAACAGGCACTTATCTCGGCGGCGGTCGGCGGCAGGATCACCGAGAAGGAGACAATTTACAGGGGCGGCAGAAAACAGACCGTCATACGTGAGAAAACTGTTCCGCCGAATATAAATGCTCTGAAAATGCTTTTAAAAAATCGTATGCCCGAAAAATATTCAGATAATGTGCAGAGTGAAATTGAGATCGAAGATATTTCCGAGACCGAGGAGATGATAGAAAATGCGGACGACGCAGCGGACGAAAGCGGTTAAGACAATACCGTATAATTTCGGAACAAAGCATCTGAAATATATGAAGCGCTGTGCAGACAGCATGATAAATGTCGCAGAGGGAGCGGTTCGAGCCGGAAAGACGGTAGATAACATCTTTGCGTTCTGTTCGGCGCTCAGGACTTCGCGGGACAAGCTGCACCTTGCGTCCGCCTCGACCGTGCCCACAGCAAAGCTCGTTCTCGGAGACTGCAACGGCTTCGGTATCGAGCATTTTTTCCGCGGACAGTGCAGGTGGGGTAAATTCAAGGGGAACGATGCGCTTATAATATGCGGGAAATATACCGGATATCGTGAGAGGATAATAATATTTGTCGGCGGTGCAAAAGCTGACAGCTACAAAAAATTCCGCGGATATTCAATAGGAATGTGGATAGCTACCGAGATAAACCTTCATCACAGTGACACGATAAAGGAAGCATTCAACCGTCAGCTTGCAGCGCTTGACAGAAAGGTATTCTGGGATCTGAACCCGTCCGCTCCCGAGCATTTTATATATACGGAATACATTGATATCTACGCAAAGCGGGCAAAGGACGGCGATCTTGGATTTTCCTACAATTACGAAAAATTCACCATATTCGACAACGTAAATATCCCCGACGAAAACAAGCGTCAGATAATTTCTCAGTATGTGGAAGGGTCTGTATGGTACAGAAGGGATATCCTCGGTGACCGCTGCTCCGCAGAGGGTCTTATTTTTACGCTGTTTGCGGAAAATACGGACGAATTTGTTGCAGAAAATTATCCGCGCTCGCTCAGGCTGATAAATATAGGTGTAGATTTCGGCGGGAACAAGTCAAAGACTGTTTTTGTTTCGAGCGGCATAATCGGGAATTTTTCGGAGCTTGCCGTTCTCGCAGATCACAAGGTCGAGGGAGCAAAAGGAACTATCGACACCGATCTTATATGCAGGGAGCTTGCGCGGTTCGTGAATTTCCTGCGGGATATGTTCCCCGGTGCGCCGATAGGAGCTGTTTTCTGCGACTGCGCGGAGCAGACTATAATCAATTCCATACGTATATTTTTTGCCAAAAACGGCATTAAAATCCCTGTAAAAGACAGCTTCAAGGGCTCTATAAACGAGCGTATCTATGCTCTGAACGCGCTTATGTCTCAAAGAAGATTTACCGTACACCGCGATTGCAGGCACGTTATAAACAGTCTGCGGACGCAGGTATGGGACGACAAGCACACGACAGAGGACGTTCGTCTCGACGACGGAACAAAGGATATAGATACCGCAGATGCTCTTGAATACAGCTTTTCCGCCTACATCAACACATTCAACATCAGAGGAAAGGAGTGATATTTATAAACTCAAATATTTTATCATGGCTGAATTCAAACTACGGCTGCAATATCTCAGCCGATTATTACACGAATCATATCGACGTGTGGGGCGACTGGTGGCGCGGATATTACAAGCCGTTCCACAGCTTCACGTTCAACAACGGCATGAAGCTGGTCAAGCGCGATATATACAGGCTCAACATGGCGAAAAAAGTATGCGAGGACTGGGCGGCGATACTGCTCAATAGCAAGACCTTCGCTGTTATAGAAGATGAAAAAGCTTCCTCTTTCGTTCTCGGAAATGACCGCATAAGCGGGATATTCGGAGAAAATTCATTCTGGGGACGCGCAAACCGTCTCGTTGAAAAAGCATTTTACAGCGGCACCGGCGCAGTGACGCTTTTTCTGCATCATGCGGGAAATTCGGACGGAACGCTTACAACGGCAGAAAGCACAAAGCTCCGTATGCGGTTCATGTCCGCTGAACAGATAATCCCCATAAGCACGGAGAACGGACGAATCACCGAGGCGGCATTCCTCTCCGAAAGGACTGTCAGGGGCAGAAAATACACACAGCTCGAAATTCACGTCAAAAACGATGCCGGCAATTATGTGATACACAATGCGTATTTTTACACCGACAACGGCGCGTTTTCCGAGGAAAAGCTCCCCGAGGACATAGCCGGAAGTATTGACACGCTTTCACCCGTGCCGTGGTTCGCTATATTTACCCCGAACATCGAAAACAGCATACCGACTTCGGGCGGGCTGGGGATATCCATACTGCACGGAACAACGGATATCCTCAAAGGAATTGACCTCGCCTACAATAATTTCGTCAAGGATTTTGAGCTGGGCGGAAAAAAAGTGTTCATGCAGCGGTCGCTTGTAGATACATTAAGCGACGGCACTCCTGTCGCTCCGGACGATGTAGGACAGCAGCTTTTTCAATACATAGGCAGCGGGCTCGGCGGCGATGACGGAAAGACATTTATACATGAATTCAATCCCGCGCTTCGCGTTTCCGAGGGCAGGGACGGCATTCAGGCACAGCTTGACTATCTTTCTTTCAAGTGCGGACTTGGGAACAAACACTATCAGTTCAATTCCGGAACGGTCGTTACCGCAACGCAATATACAGGTGACAAGCAGGATCTTATCCAGAACGCACAGAAGCACTACATCACTGCGGAGGAATTTCTCATATCGCTGATACGGAGCATTATCCACATCGGGAACAGATATTTTTCCCTCGGTGCAGATGAGAACACTCCGATAGACATTCAATTCGACCGCGCGATACTTATCGACGAGGCTGCCGAACGCGCCCGCGACTTACAGGACGTCCAGAACGGACTTATGGGGAAATGGGAGTACCGCATGAAGTGGTACGGCGAAAGCGAGGACAAGGCAAGGGAGATGTGCCGTAAGATCGAGGGAGAATCTTCCGATGATGAATTAATGGGATTTGGTGATGCTTAATGCTGCGACCTTCATATCTTGAAAATCTCCCCGCGCCTATGGTGTCACTCATCGACGAGCTCCAGAACGAGATCATAGACGATCTTGTGAAGCGTATCGTCAAGGGGAAATACAATACACCGTCCTCGGAGTGGATGATATACAAGGCGAATCAGCTGCGTCTTTCCTCGGCGGAGGTCAATAAGATCATCGCCAAGAATGCCAAAGTGCGGGAGCGTCTTGTAAAGGAGCTTTACACCGATGCTGTGAAAGAAGCTCTGACCACGGACGCCGAAATATACCGCTATGCCATAAATAACGGCGCACTTCCGCAGTCGAGCACCGCTGCGCTGAAAAGCTATTTCCGTGATATCGCACTGAACAATACCTTCCGCGCCGGTCTGAGCGCGACAAACGGTCTGATGCGAAATCTCACGGGGAGCATGGCAGCGACAGCGAACAGGATGCTTTCCGATGCGCTCGATCTCGCGTGGCTCGAAGTCGCAAGCGGAGCATTCACGCCCGATGAAGCCTGCTTCAAGGCTGTGCAGAACCTCACGGCGAACGGATTGAAGGTCGTGAATTACGCGAGCGGTCACAAGGATCAGGTCGATGTGGCTGTGAGCCGTGCGATACGGACGGGCATTAACAAGACCTGCGGCGAGATGCAGATAGAGCTTGCCGGTGATGTCGGCAGTGATCTGGTCGAGGTGTCCTCGCATTTCGGGGCGCGTCCCTCTCATGCGGAATGGCAGGGGCAAATTTATTCGCTGTCGGGAAAGAATCCGAAATACAGGGACTTCCGCTCATCTACGGGGTACGGCTCGGGGGACGGTCTTTGCGGCTGGAACTGCCGGCACAGCTTCTTTCCGTACTTCGAGGGGCTTTCACTCCCGGCGAGCGTTTCCAATTTCACCGCTGAGGAAAATCTTGAAATGTACGAAAATCAGCAGAAACAGCGTGCATATGAAAGAGCAGTCCGCAGGAGCAAACGTGATCTTGCCGGTCTGGATGCGGCGCGTCAGAGCACAACAGACCCTCAGCTAAAGGAAAAGCTCGACCGCGAATTTGCACGAAAATCCGTGACGCTGAAAAGACGCGAGGAAAGGCTCTCGCAGTTCTGCAAGGATAAGGGACTTATGCCCGACAATTCGCGTGTTCGTGTTGCTGGCTTCGGCAGGAGCGAGGCGCAGAAGGCGGTGTGGGCGAATAAGAAAGAAACTGCTAAACAAAATCCAATAGAAGTCTTGACAAGCGATTCTTTCGGTGGTACAATTAAAGAGGTGATAACGAAAATCTCCGATACTGTTAAGGAAATAATTCATGATATGCCGCAGAGAATACCTTATTCAGAGTTGCCAGCTGAGTATAGAAGTAATTTTGAAAGAGGATTAGCAGGAAGTCATGATATTGTAAAAAAGGTCGTTGAAGAAGTTCGGGATAATGTCAATTACGTTATTTCTGATGAACTGAGGTCTTATTACAGAAATTTCGGAGATTATGTCAAGATAAACCTTGAAAAGCCGCCCTCGACTATGGCGCATGAATTGTTCCATAAATACGATGCTGAGAATAAAATTACACAGAATGGCATTTTTAATAAGGCTTTAGACAGGGACTTTGCCGCTCTTAAAAAGGTAAGCAATGGGGATATAAAACAATATCTGTTTGATAAATATCCTGACGCATTTACTATAAACGTAATTACGAATGTAATTACGATCAAGCCGAAATATCGCGGTATCTCTGATATCATAAGCGGAATAACAAATGATGATATAAATTTAGGATTCCACCATAAAAAGGCGTACTGGGAAGTTGATCCAAACAGAAAGATTAAGGAAGCCTTTGCTCAGACAGGTCGAATTTATTACGATAATGACCCCGATGTAATCGCAATGTTTAATGAACTTTTCCCGTCGTTTTCTCATAACGTTCTCGTTAAATTATTGAAGTAGGTGATTGTATGTGGGAAGGTAAAGTTACTGAATACCTAAAGGATATCGCAAAGAAATATCTTAAAGAGTTCGGATGTTCCCCTGATTCTTATGAAGAAATAGCTTATGAGTGTATGACCTATGAAGAATTCTGCGGCTATATTGAGGAATGCCTTGAAAAGCACGTTGAAATCGATGAAGTTGTTGAGTAATAAAAGCACTCCGCGCTTGCGGGGTGCTTTTATAATACCAGAAAGGAGTGAAAGCATGGAAACACTCATATTACTGTATGCCCTTGCGGGGTCTAACGACATACCGCAGGGCTGTTTTATTGCCGCATGGCTGCTTGTGTCGGCAAAGCTTATATTGAATATCATCGGATTTTTCACGAAAAGAAACGATAAAAACTCGCCTTAAAACGCCTTAAAACGGCGCTTTTATTATATCAAAAGGAGGATTTTTTACTATGGAATTAAAAGACCTTACCGCTCTCGGCATAGCCGAGGACACCGCAGGGAAAGTGCTTACCCTGCACAACACTGAGCTTTCGGCAGAGACAGGAAAGACCGAAACGGCAGCCAAGGAGCTGGAGACAGCCAAGGCGAAGATCACGGAGCTGACAGGTCAGCTCAAACAGTTCGACGGCGTGAACCCCGACGAGCTGAAAGCAAAGATATCCGAGTGGGAAAAGAAGTACTCCGAGGATATGGCAGCGGCGAAGATAGACAGCGCGCTCGACTTAGCACTGACAAAAGCCGGTGCAAGAGATGTCGGGCTCGCCAAGCACTGTATCGACCGCTCTATTATTAAGGAAGACAATGGAAAGCTTATCGGTCTTGACGAACAGCTTGCAAGGCTCAAGACCGATAAGGCTTTTCTTTTCTCCGAGGACAAGCCGCCCGTAAAGGATATCTCAACGGGATTTCCCGAGGGAAGCGCTCCCGCGCCGTCATCGGCTCCGGTGACACTCAGAGGAGCGCTCACAGAAAAGTACGCCAATAAGTAAGAAAGGATGATGCTCAATGGCAATCACACTCGCAGAAGCTAAGGTAGGCATGGCAGATCATGTAGATCAGGCGGTAATTGATGAATTCCGCAGAGGCTCATATCTGCTTGACAATCTCACATTCGACAACGCTGTTTCCCCGGGAACGGGCGGCTCTACGCTCACCTACGGATACACGCAGCTCCTCACACCCTCCACGGCGGGCTTCAGAACGATAAACAACGAATACACCGCCAACGAAGCAAAGCGCGTCAAGAAGACCACCGAGCTGAAAATTTTCGGCGGCGCATTCCAGATCGACCGCGTCATTCAGGACACGAGCGGCTCTATCGACGAAATGAACTTCCAGCTCCAGCAGAAGATCAAGGCGACCTCGAACGGGTTCCATTATATGATGATAAACGGTGACGCGACCGCGCACTCGGAGCAGTTCGACGGTCTTGATGTAATGCTCACGGGAGCTTCGACAGAGCTCACCGACTATTCCGGAATAGATATTTCCGACAGCAATAACCTCGATTCAAAGTGGAAGGTCATTCTGGACGCGATAGACGAGTTCCTGTCAGGACTGGACGGAACGCCGAGTGTGCTTCTCGGCAACTCCAAGCTGATAACCAAGATAAAAGCCTGTGCAAGACGCGCAGGCTATTATACACGCTCGGAAAACTCCTTCGGCGTATCCGTGGAGGAATACAACAAGATACCGCTCATTGATCTCGGATACTACTACAACGGCTCAACGACCGTCCCGGTCGTGCCGATCTACCAGACCGACGATGAAACTCCCGTGACAGGGCTTACCGATCTGTACGCCGTCAGTCTCGGACTTGATGCCTTCCACGGGGTATCTCCCACAGGAAACAACATAATCAGATCATACCTCCCCGACATGGACAGACCGGGAGCGGTCAAGAAGGGCGAGGTAGAAATGGTCGCAGGCATCGCACTGAAAAATAGCCGCAAGGCAGGTGTTATGCGCGGCATCAAGGTAGAGTGAGGTGACAGGTATGTTTGTTATTTCACTGGATAATTTCACCGGAACAGCCTGCGGGCTTTCCTTCCGGGACGGCAGAGCCGAAACAGATGATTCGCTCCTTGCGGCAAGAATGAAGCTCAGAGGATACCGTGTCGAGGCTTCGGCTGCTGCACCTGATGTAAAATCTCCCGAAGAGCCTAAGCCCAGAAAATCCGGGAAGTGATGCTATGGCTTATGCCGACTATGATTTTTACAAAAACACCTATAAAGGAAAACTGTCCGGAGAGGACTTTGAGATCCTCTCCGAACGTGCGACCGACCTTATCGACGGATACACCGATTATTTCATCGTGAAGCACGGCGGAATTGAAGCGCTGTCAGCCGATCTCGCTCTCCGCGTGAAAAAATGCTGCTGTGCGCTTTCCGAGGCTGTCAATTCTTCAAGAAATGGCAGCTCCGGAACAGTCACATCAGAAAAGGTCGGGGATTATTCCGTGACCTATGCTTCAAGCACGGTTACTTATGGGCAGCGGATAGAAACGATACTGTTCACCTATATCCCCGATCTTGCCAAGGCAGCGAGGTGGACTTAGTGTACACGAACACTAACTGCACGATATACACCAAGACCGACAGCGGCTATGATACGATTCATATTTCCGCCTGTTACTGGCAGGAGATAAAAGCTGTCGATATCAAAAAGTACGGTGCCGAGCTCGCAGACAGCGTGAAAATAATTATTCCGAAATATGCTCTCGGAGGATACCCCACAGAGTGGAACATTCCGGAGGGTTCTTATATCATAGAAGGCTCTCCGGTAATAGCCATAACCGATGATATCTCTCCGCTTATAGTATCGGGAAATGTTTTCGCGGTTCATTCCGTAACAAACAATCTCCGAGGTTCGGAAGAAATACAGCACATCACGATACTTGCGAGGTGAGCAGTATGATGATACATACAGATGATATCATAAACCGCCGCGGACTGAACAGAGGCGGACGCGCTCAGAAGTATGTGGATAGCGAAGTTGTGAGATACTGCGATCCGCTCATTCCGTTTCGCAAGGGCGATCTGAAAAAATCGTGGCGGCTCGGGACGGTGATAGGCTCGGGAGTTATCCGCTACAACATAAAATATGCGCGGAAGAACTACTATGAAAACGGCGGCTTCGGCATCGAAGGAACACAGAACGGCGGTGAACGCGGGCGGCTCTGGTTCGCACGCATGAAGACCCGATACAAGGAGGCGATCCATAATGGGCTCCGGCACATCTGCCGCAGACAATAGCATTATTTCGGCGGTTCGTGAATGGCTCGCGGGGTGTGAGCTGCTTTCGGAAATTCCGACCGGTCGCAGACACATAGACTGGACAGACCCCGAAAATGAAAACTTCGGGATAATGCCAGACGGTGATGTTCTGCTGAAAAAATTCATTTCCGGAGGCGGAAAGCGGCAGTATAATTTTACTCTGTACATAAACAAGATCACTGCCGAAGATGAACAGCGTCTCAGAAACGCTGCATTCATCGAACGATTGCAGGAATGGTGCAGAATAAATTCCGTCAGTAAAAATCTTCCGCAGCTTCCGGAGGGAAAAACCGCTTCGAGAGTAGAAGCCGAGAACGGTATGCTCGCGGAGATCTCCCCGAAGATAAAAAAGTGGGGAAAATATCTCATTCAATTCAAGATGATCTACAATTCAACAAAATAAAAGGAGTTGGTCAATGTGGCATTTGTAACAAGCACGAGCGAACTGACCGCCCAGAGGACTGATATCGCGGTCTTCATGGAGGTCGAAACAGGAAAATACGCACAGTGCGGAACGGCATGGACAACGTTCACCGAGAACCCGAATGCGCAGACAAAGTCCCGCAAATTCATCAATGAAAAGACCGAGCGCAACAATATCACGCGCTATGCTCCCGAATGGAGCTTTGAGTGTCTGCTCATGTATGAGCGCCCCGACATCAGGAAAATTTATGATATCGTCAAGGAACGCAAGACAGGCAGCGATACTATCGTGACGTTCATCGTTGTCGATCTGTTCGACGGCGAAACGACCGCAAAGGCAGCACGAAAAGTAAATGCCTCGGTTCAGGTATCGTCCTTTGACGATGACGACGATATGATAATCAAGGGGTCGTTCCACAATCAGGGCGATGAGGTGCTCGGAACGTTCAATATGACAACGGGGGTATTTACGCCCGCCGCAGCAGTAAGCTCTATCACGATGAAAACACAGCCGACAAAGACGACCTACAGCACAGGCGACGAGCTCGATGTGACGGGCGCGGTCATCACTGCGACATACAGCGACAGCACCACAGCCGATGTCAATGTGACAGCGGCAATGTGCAGCGGATTTGATTCGGCAACAGCAGGCGAAAAGACCGTCACTGTTACATATCAGACAAAGACCACAACGTTTACTGTTACAGTATCCTGATCTAAAAAGCGCAAGGCAAAGGGCGGGAATAAATTTCCTGCCCTTTGCCCATGAAAATGAAAGGCGGAAAATCATGAACTCTAAAATAGTTGATCTCAACAGCTTTTCCTATGAGAGAAAAGCACCGAAAATAAGTGCATACGGCAAGGAATACGAGCTCCCCGTGAGAACAGGCGAATTCTGCGACAGACAGGACGAGATAGACCGCACTATCGCGGACACATCAAAATTCCGCAGCAGCGAGGAGATCATAAATGTTATCCGTGACGGAATAGCTCTTTTTATCGGCGCGGACGAAGCCGTGAGGATATTTCCGAAAGAGGGGCAGAACGAGAATATCGACATAGACGAGATAACGGTATTCTACAAGTTCCTCAAAGACGCAAGTCTCAGAAATCTTGCGGAATATACAAAAAAATATAATCCCTCGGCTTTCAGAAAATGAGACTTTTAGACGGCGAGCTTCCGGAATCATTGCAGGTCGGTGAAAAGATCTTTCCACTCCGGACAGACTTCCGCGACTGGATGAAGTTTGAAATACTCATGCTCGACAAGGACGTTCCCGACCGTATGAAACCGCTGCTTGCAAAGAAGCTGATATTTCCGGAGATACCGCCTGCGGATACCTCAGAATTTTTGCTGTGGTTCTATTCCTGCGGCGCTGTCCGTTCGGGAGCTTTGGAGAAGAAAAAGCCTGTGGGGAAAAAGAAAACCGCAGCAGCTTATTCCTTTGAATACGATGAGGATATGATATATGCTGCGTTCATGCAGTGTTACAGCATTGATCTGTGCGTTACAAAAATGCACTGGTGGAAATTCAGGGCGCTTTTCGATTCGCTTTCCGACGAAACAAAGCTCAAAAAAGTCATGGGCTATCGTATCATGGATATCGACGAAAAGAAAATGGGCGCAGACCACGCGAAGCATTACAAGGAGCTGAAAGAACATTACAAGCTCCCGCGCTCGCTTTCGGAGCAGCAGAAGATAGACCATATGAAGCAGGTGCTGAACACTGAAAGAAATCAAAAATAATAATATAAAAAGGGGGGAAACAGATTGCAATACGATGATACTTTGACCTTCGGAACTCGTGTCGATGAAAACGGTGCGAGAAAAGACCTCGACGGATTACAGACATATATTGCTACATTCTCCGGAAATCTTACTGCTGCGATCGTATCATCTATTTCCTCCGCTCTCTCGGAAATACCCAGACAGGTAGTCGCAATAGGCACGCAGTTTGAATCGTCAATGGCGCAGGTCGCTGCGACAATGGGCATCACCCAGACCGCCGAGGAATTTGATATACTTTCCGAAAAAGCAAAGGAAATGGGCGAAAATACAAAATTCTCCGCTTCTCAGGCGGCGGACGCCCTGAACTTCCTCGCACTCGCGGGATATAATGCAAACGAATCCTGCGCTGCTCTGCCGACCGTCCTTGACCTTGCGGCTGCGGGCGGTATCGAGCTTGCTCAGGCTTCCGACATGGTGACCGACAGCATGAGCGCCCTCGGTCTTGAAATGGACGAGCTTAGCGGATTTGCAGATCAGATGGCGGTCACTTCTCAGAAGTCGAACACATCGGTAGGGCAGCTCGGGAACGCTATTCTTGCGGTCGGTGCGAATGCCCGTATCCTTGCTGGCGATACCAACGAGCTTATGACCGAGCTCGGCATTCTTGCGGACGCAGGAAAGAAAGGCGCGGAGGGCGGAACGGCTCTCGCCCGTGTCATAAAAAATCTTTCGACGCCTGTTTCCAATGCGAAGAAAGAGCTTGAAGCTCTCGGCGTGGAATGCTACGATGCCGAGGGCAATTTCCGCAATATGCAGGATATCTTCAAGGATCTGAAGGACGCGATGTCGGATTTTACCGAAGAAGAAAAACAGGCGGCATTATCGGAGATATTCGATACTGCCGCTCTTTCGTCCGCGAAGATACTGCTTGAACAGTGCGGAGACCGCTTCGATGAGCTATCCGGATATATTTCCGATGCTGACGGAGCAGCCTCGCAAATGGCTGATACCATGTCGGACACCCTCGCGGGCGATGTGACGATACTTCAATCTGCACTCTCGGGACTTGCCGAAACGACCTATGAAAAATTCTCGGGGACGATGCGCGAAGCTGTTCAGTCCGTGACCGAGGATGTCGGCGTTCTCAATGAATCGCTCAAGGACGGAGAGCTTTCCGAAAGTGCAGATAAAATTGCAGGATCGTTTTCAGACGCAGCATCATCTGCTGCAAAATTGCTCGCCGATGATGCTATTCCCGCAGTAATTAAAGGTTTTTCTCTCATAATAGATAACGGGAATGAGATAATCTCTGTTCTGGGCGGTATCGGAGCGGCAATGCTTGCTATGAAAGTCGTACCGGTGCTCACGGAATTCAACTATATGATGCAGATGGCGGCATTTTCTGTCGGTGCTCTTGCCGGCGAAGAAGGCGCTGCATCGCTTGAAGCGGCTATTATGAGCGGCAATCTGACTATGGCGCAGATCGCCGCCGGTGTATTTACCGGACAGATATCACTCGGCGCAGCTGCTACGGCAGCGTTCAACGCGGTGCTTGCAGCTAATCCTCTCGGACTTGTAGCAGCCGCGATAGGTCTTGTAGTAGCCGCGGCGATAAATCTTGTCGGAGCAATGAAGGAAGCGCAGAAGGAGACCGAGGAAGCCGAAGCGCGTATGCGGAGATATTCTGACGCGATGGACGAAGTCCGGAAAAAAAACGAGGAGGATATCGACAGCAGCAACAAGCAGATCGCCGTTATCAAGGATAAAGTCAAGCGGTATGAGGAACTGCGTCAAAGATATGCAGACCTTAATGAAGGTGAAATGAAACAGTTCCTGTCATTGCAGGACGAGCTTATCGGACTATTGCCGGAAGGAACCGAGCTTATCGGCGATCAGACAACGGGCTATGACAACCTTGCCGGCAGTATTGACAATGTTTGCCGGAGCATGGAGCGCAAGGCTCTGCTTGACGCAAAATACAATGAGTATCAGGAAGCGGTTGAACAGAATTACGATATCGACAAGCAGTTAAAGGAAGCGGAAGATTTTTTCTCCAATCAGTCACAGTATGACCCAGAGGGACTTTCATCGGGGTGGACGCTCAACGACTACTGTAAAAAGCAGTTCGGCATTTCGTATGATGATATGCAGGCGATCAAGAGCAATAATCAAGGGATCATCGACGAATATAACCGCATGGCTACCGAAGTTACTGACTCTGAAAACGCCGCCCTCGGAACAGACAGCACCGACGGCAGCACTTCAAGCGGAAAAGGCAGTTCACAGGAACAGGCACGTATCGACACCGAACAGCACGAGGCACAAAAACGCACCAAAGCTGCACAGATGTCCGAAAAGGAAAAGAACGAATCTCTGAACAAGCTCGCCGAGGAATGGGAAACGGCAGAGCATAAGCGCAGGACAGGCGAGATCAAGTCCGATGAGGAACTGTATTCCGAAAAGCGCCGCATCTGGAAAAAGTACGGCGACGAATCGCGCAAGGATATGTGGAAGTATCACGAGGATCTTATCTCCGATGAAAATAACCTTGCCGAGAAGCGAAAAAAGGCTTCCGAAAATGATGATGATCTGACCGTGCTTGCCCGCGGCTGGGCAGATGCGGAGCATAAGCGCAGGACGAATGAGATCAAGTCCGACGAGGAACTTTATCAGGTCAAAAAAGAGCTCTGGGACAAGTACGGCGATTCTTCACGAGAGGATATGTGGAGCTACCACGAGGATATCCTCGATATGGAGAAGGATTTTGCACAGAAAAACGAACAGCAGAAGTTCAACGAATGGGAACATATCGAAAAGCTTGAGGGATTGGGGCTCATCACCTCCGAGCAGGCGTATCAGAAGCGCAAGGAGTGGATAGAGAAATACTGCCCCGAGTATTCCGATGAATGGTATTCCTATTACAAGACTGTTTACGACTATGAGCAGGAATTTTCCGAAAAACAGCTCGCCGACAGAAAAGCTCATCTGAACGAGGAATTAGAGGCTGTAAAAAGCAATGTAAATGACATTTTAAGTGAGTATAAATCTGCATACAGTGAGATCGAAAGCAATATCGCCGCATATAAGTCAAAGCTGCTGGGCGTTGCTGGAAGTATTTTTGAAGTCACAGAGACCGAGAACGAGGACGGTTCAAAGACAAAAACATTCAAGGTCAATGATATAAAAGCGCAGATAGAGACCATGAAGAAATATCATGCGGCTCTCCTTCAGATGCGCGACGGCGGAGCACCGCAATCACTCCTTGCAGAGATGATGGAGCTCGACCCGGACGACGGTCTGCAAATGGCAGAATATATCCTCGGCTCGGGCGACCTCGAAGATCTGAGCGAGCTGTACAGACAGCGTGAAGATATCGCACAGAAAATGGCAGAGGAATTCTATCAGCCGGATATCGACGCTCTGAACAGCGATACCGCCGCAAAGATAACGGCGGAATATGAATCGCTTCCCGATGAATTCTACGATATAGGCAAAAATGCGATAGAACAGCTTTACCTTGGAATGAATGACGCTGTGGGAGATCTCAGCGGTGTGATAGAAAGCAGCCTTGCGGAATTTGAAAAGAGCACCTCGGACAGCCTTTCGGGAATGACAGCGGACAAGAACGGTATTATCGGTTCTATAGGTGCAAAAGCGGCGGATATCGCTTCAAGGGTGTATTCGCTGTTTTCATCATTCGGCGCTGCTGCTGTCTCCGATGAACGGGGGCAGAACAGCATTTCAGCTGAATTCACGCGCATGATCGACGCTATCAAGGAGATAAAGATATTCAATCAGACCACGTCTCAGCTCCTGCTTGACGGCAAAATTACAGCCGAGAGCGTGAACAATTACAATGATACTCTGGGGAGGATGTCGGATATATGATAAGCTTATCCATAGAAAATATTGACCTCAGCGGATACATCACAAAGATACGCTATGAAAGCTCGCCCGATCAGAAAAACTCCGGCGACAGCTTTATCAACTGGGACGGAACAGATATTTACGGCGAGGAAGGCAGGACATTCAAAAAGATCATACGGGCAACTGCGGAGGGCGTTCCAAGCTCCTCCGCATCTGCTCTCGACACTGTTCTGCACTCGGACAGCTTTTCGGTAACATACACCTCTCCTGCGAGTTACGCAGGAGATTTTGTTTGCACATCTTATTCAGCCGAGCCGGACGAGGGAAGTCACGAGGACGGCGGCTCGCCGGACTGGAACATAACCTTCACACTTGAATCGGCATCGCCGGAGAGCTCCTCCGGCTCGGGTCTTTAGCTGGGAACTCACGATAGGCAATACCGATATTGAGCACTTCGGCAGCATGGAGATGTCCTTTTCTGTTTCGGAAATGGGGACGTCGGGTGTGTGCTCGGAGTGCTTTTCCTTTGCCCTGCCGCTCTCGGAGCACCCGAACTACTTCACCGAATTCCCCGGCGGAACTGCCGTGCAGCTCGGCGGAACAGCGCCCTCTCCGGTGTTCTACATTTCATCGAAATCGGCGGACGACGTTTCCGTAAAGATCACCTGCTACGACCGCATGACCTTCACCGAGGCGGATTTTCCGTGTGATGAAAGCGATTTTATCGACCAGCACGGAAACGAGATACCTATGCCGATCGGCACGGTGCTCTCCCGTATATGTACGGAGTGCGGATTTGCACACTATTTTCTGAATGACAACGCTCTGACTACTGCTGTCCCGACAATACCAAGATCGCTGCTGCTCGGACGCACCTGCCGCGATGTGCTCACAACGCTGTCCGAGGCGTTCTGCGGATACTGGTGCTGCTCCGGTCTGCTCTCCCCCGACCTGTATTTCGTGCCGTTCGGTACGGATATGACTGCGGTCGTTCAGAGTTACGCGGAGGCGGAATATCACGAGGCGCTGCGTTATAATTCGCGGCGCACGATACAGCATATCTATCTCACGGATAATACGGCAGAGTACGGTACAGACGCGGGCGGCTCGGACACCATTCGTATCAATACACCGCTTGCGAATCCGGCGCTGTACAGCGCTCTGTATGCCCGCGCAAGGAGCCTTTACAGCGGCGTGAGCTGTGGTCATGCATATCTTGACGCGCTCCCCTCAACGCCGTTCTGCGTGGAATTTGACGGTGAGGAGGACCCGCAGTATATCAATTACTGCACCGCGAAAATATCCTCGCGGGGAATACTTGCATCGCTCGGTCGAAATAAAATTGACGAGGGAGCATGGGCGTATAAGAACCGCACCCGCCGCGAACTCGAAAAACGTTACGCCGAGGGAGACGTCTGGAAGAACACGGAAGTCACAAAGAGCGGCGGCTTGAAAATGGTGTATGTCAATGAGAATACCGGCTCAAAGAAAAAGTACGGGTTTGACACTCACGAGGGCGGTCTGACCGCTTTTGACGGCGGTATGCTCTCAAAGCAGGGCATCACCGATGTGGTATGTACATACGACCCGTCCGACAGCAGCAAGCTGACAGAGCTTGCATACACTTACTGCGGCGAAACGGTGAAAGCTGTTGTAACATGGGTAGGTGATAATATCGGTTCCGTCCTGATATCTGAGGGGGATGATGATTAAATGGACACGGTAAGCTTTACAACGGGCTTTGCGCTCGGGCTAAGCAGGAGCAGCGGGGGTGCCGGCGGTGATATTGCATTCCATGAGATAATCAGCAATTCAAAGGCAGTAAAGACCATTCCGATAAATAATAAGTTCAGGTTCACGCTGAACGTGATGCAGGTCTGGGTGGACCCGTTTGAAAGCGGTATCGGTATAAATTCCGCGCGGCTCGGTGACCCTGTCTATGAGACAGGCTCACGCAGCTATAATGATATTTGTTACGGCAGTGTGATCTACTACACAATGCTTATGGGGTACATCGTCGCATATGAGAACAATGTCCCGATATTTGCGAACAAATGCGGACAGATGCGGTCAAATTCGAGCAGCATAAGCATGGGCGTTGACAATGGAAAGGTCGTTGCGCTGCCTTACGGCGAAGACATCTACGATGTATCATCTGCTGAAATAACCTCTGCCCTGTCGCTGTGGAAACCTACGGATACGTACTTTACTCACCAAATATACAATGCCGACGACAATTACAGTACGAGGATCCAGATCGAAAACATAACATTCATATATCATGATTACTACCGCGGTTCCGATCCCGACGGCGACTATGCATATATCGCCCGCACCGATACAAATACCGGCTCTGCGTGGTTAAGCTCCCCTTATACTTACGGGGGCGACGCCGTGACATATACAGATATGACGACCCCGCAGTACATTGCAAAGTATCAGGAGATAACTGCCGCGATAAATGCAGAGCACGGCGTAGAATACCGCACGGCAGAATGGGGCAGGATATATGACCATTATCCCGGTTGAATGAGAGGTGAATTATATGCATGAACGGAAATTAATTGTAATCGGTGCAGCGTCCGGCGCTGGGGCTGTGCTGTCGTCTGTCTTCGGCGAATGGAACGATTCACTGTTTGCGCTGGTCGTGCTGATGTG